>Ga0074195_1002748_pt1 | contig 18512 bp, 18 predicted proteins | sample EPASupsiteHSE623_FD_64525 | JGI IMG/M metagenome (GOLD analysis project Ga0074195, IMG submission 64525) | Bioremediated contaminated groundwater from EPA Superfund site, New Mexico - Sample HSE6-23 | ecosystem: Environmental > Aquatic > Deep subsurface > Groundwater > Contaminated ...
GTTTCTTTTTCTTCGTGCCCCCCTCCTGCCCCCCCTCCCCCCCCCGCCGGGCGGGTTCGCCCCCCCCCCCCCCTAGGGCCGTCCATCCGAAGGGGGGAGCGCGGGGGCGGGCCAGCCGCAAGACTGGAGCGATGACCCGGAAATCTTTTTTCAGCCAAAAATAAGTTATGAATCAGGCGCTGACGGCTTGGACGCTATCCAGCGCTTATTAGACGAAATGCCGCGCTATCTAAAAGACGATGGCCGCGCTTTTATTGAATTCGATCCGCGCCAAACCGAAAAACTAAAAAGCCTGGCAACCGCGCCGGGCTTCGAGTGTGAAATAAAAAAAGATTCGTCCGGATTCGAGCGGATAGCTATCTTGGCTAGAAGTGATTAATCATATTTTACTTCGCGATTGCCAGGCACAATCTCCACCCAAACCTGGCCGGTTTTTAAAATAAACGGTTTATCTCCCAAAAGCCACTGGGTTTGCGACTCTTTTGATTCTTTTTTCCACTGGCCGACAAAAGCTTTCCCATCGCGAAAGAAAAGCGCTTCGCCTTCGCCCACTATCTCAAAATCAATCCGGTCATAGCCCGAGGGAAGCAATATTTCGCCCGGGACTTTTTGGACAATCACCGTGGCCGCGGCCAGCTGTTCTTTGGTATTAAAATCAACATGCGGCCGGTTGGCTAAACTGCGCTGATACAAGCCCGTGGTCGCGTCATATTTGTAAGACGGATTGAAAGTGATGCCCGGCGAAAAAGTAATGGCTATCTCCGTTGCCGGCCCGGCTGATTCTTCGCTCTGCTTGTCTCTGGCCTTGTCTTTATCGTCTTTCTCCCATTGCCAGATAAGTTTGGCCGCCGTTGAAGTAGCCAGCTCAAAATCAGTTAAAGCCTGGCCGATCTTCTCCCCGGAAGTAAATAAATTGTGAGGCGCGGAAATAGAACGGTCGCGCCACAAATAAATCGGGCCAAAGCCGGAAATCTCGTTCAAATCAGTCAATTGCTTGTCTCTGGCCAATTCCCTAATTAAAGCCAAGCCCTCGGGCGAGCCCCCCGCGTGCCAGTAAAACGCTCCCCAGCCGGCCGCCACTTCCACAAAATACGGCCGCGCGCTCCGCACCGGGCCGACTCTGGCCGCTTCGGGCGCGCCGGCAAACACCGGCTCCAGCCGGGTGGAACCGCCTTCGGCCAAAGTCTCATACACCACCGCGGCCGCGCTTAACCCGGCATGGTAAGGCCGGGCTTCGGGCGAATTATCAATCATGACAATCACCGGATAATTACCAGCCTCGCTGAAAGGCGCGCTGACCGCCGCTCCTTTTACCTCTTCGGTTTGACTGAATTTAGCTCCATCCCACTCGATTCGGCCGCTGTGGCCAAACAGCCTAAAGCCCAGATACCACATTAAAACCACCACCAATAAAAAAACACCGATTGTCGCCAATCGTGGCCAGTGATTTTTTAGATATTTCAAAATTTTGTTTTTATTCAGCATGACGAGATTCAAAATTACAGAATTTTACCTGTCATCCCGAGGCGTCAAAGGATGTGCCACAAGCAATGAATATGGCAAGCAAAGTGGCATTTTTTATCGCTATGACTGAGGCACGCCGAGAGGATCCCCTGTTAATCGTGATTGCCATGGGATCCTCTCGCCCCGCGACATTGTGATTTGTTGATTTCTGTTAATTTGTTTCCCGTGTCCGTGATTAATGGCGTCTCGCGTTAGGGGCTCGGGATGACATAATGTAGCCACCGAAATTCTGAAATTCCGAAATTCCTAACCACCTCTATTTTTTCTCAACAGGCGTCGTTTTCTCTTCCCCTTCCTTTTCACCCTCGCCTTCCTCCCCTTCTTTCTTCTTCTCGGTCAGCACTTCAATCGCCGAAACATCAGCCTTGACTTCGCCGGAAAGGGCGGCCAATTCAGCCTCGCTGCGAGGCGCGGAAACAGATAAGATGATTGTTTCCGGATCCAGGTGCAGTTTTATGCCTGAAGGCAATTTTAAGTCTTTAGCCTTGATATGGTCTTCAAAAGTCTTTAATAGGTCAATGGAAACTTCCACGGCCTGCACTAAATCGCCGGGCAGACACTCAATCGGCAAATGGTCAACCTGTTTAACCAAGGTGCCGCCCAAATCTTTAATGGCCGGAGCAATGCCGATAAAGTGCAGCGGGATTTCGGTGCGCAAGGTCTTGTCCATTCTGACCTGGTATAAATCAATATGCACCGGCCGGTCTGTCACCGGATCTTTTTGCAAGGCCTGCAAAATAGCCTTAACCGGCGCGCCTTCGCCTTCCAACTCCACGTCAAACAGCGCGCTGCCGCCCTGGTGTTTTAAAATTTTATTAACCGCGGCCTCGGGAATGCTAAAATTGCGGCTGGCTATGCCTTCGCCGTAAATAATTCCCGGAACGTCGCCCGCGCGCCGCATTTTAGCCGCCGGCTGGCTGCCGGTATTTTCGCGCTTCTTTAAAATAATTTGCGTCATAGTAAATTAATCTCTAAGCAAAACCGATAAATCAGAATTGCTGGTTAAGGCTTGATAAGCTTCTATCACGTCGTCTTCGCTCAATGATTCGCTGTTTTTAAAACGCATCACGTCCTGGCTGGTTAAATCAGTGATCAGCCCGACCGAGGAAACGCCGATTGAGCCGGTAATCACCACGGCCACAATGGATGAGCGGCAATTGCCGCATTCCACATGGATTAAATGGGCGCCGTCTTTCTGTTCCAGAATCTTGGCTTCGGTCGGATTGTAATGCGCGTTGCACAAAGGACAATAGGAAATTAAGCGCAAGTTGTCAAGCGATGAGGATGAGTTTTGATAATTGGAACCCGGATTGGCCATAATTTTGATTAAGGATAACTCAAAATTCCGTTTTAGTCAACTTTTACTGCTATTTTCTGGCATTCTGCGCCAGGCCCAAGCCCAGGAAGCTCGCCAACAATGAACTGCCGCCATAGCTCACAAAGGGCAAGGTGATGCCGGTGACCGGAAAAATACCCATGTTCATGCCGATGTTGATGACTGATTCCGCCAGCAGCATGGTAAAAATCCCCAGGAGCAAAAAATTAGTGAACAGATTTTCTCCTTCTTTAATCAGCCGGTAAATCCGGCGCAGCAAAAGAATGTACAAAGCAAAAACCACGGCCGCCCCCACAAACCCCAGCTCTTCGGCCAAAGACGCGAAAATAAAATCAGTTTCCTGCTCAGGCAAAAAATTAAGCTGAGACTGCGTGCCCAGCCCCAAGCCGCGGCCGAAAAACCCGCCCGAGCCAATGGCCACAATTGATTGGCGCACGTTATAGCCCGCGCCCAAAGGGTCGGCTTGCGGGTTAAGAAAAGTCGTAATCCGGCCGCGCTGATAATCGTGCAGCAGCCCCCAGCCGATTGCGCCAACAACAACAATGGCCAGGGCCAGGAACATAAACTTGCGCCGGTCCAAGCCGGTGTACAGCACCATCACCGCTCCGACCACGGCCAGAATGAAAGCTGAACCGAAATCCGGCTGGAACAAAACCAACCCCACGGGCAAGGCCACTAAAAAAAGAACTTTCAGCAAGTGGCGCCAGTTGGCAATGTCAAAATTCAGCCGTTCCAAGGTGGCGGCCCAAAAAATAACGCAGGCGATTTTGGCAAACTCGGCCGGTTGCAGCGCCAAGGGCCCTAAATAGAACCAGCCGCGCGCGCCCCGGGTAGTTTCACCCAAAATCAAAAGCAAAACCAAGAGAGCCAGCACGCCCAGATAAAAAGGCAAGGAGATGCTCCGCCAAAAATGGCGGTCAAAAGATTGGATAATAAAAAACGCGGCCGCCGACAAGCCCAAAAAAGCGAGTTGGCGCAAAAAAAGATTTTCCTGCGGCCAGCTCAAACTGTAAATCAGCACCAAGCCGAAAACCGACAAGCCCAAAGCGCTGCCGAACAACAACCAATCGATATTATTAAACAGTCGGCCAAGACGGAGCTGCATAATCATTTCAGCTAACTTACGATACCACTTACGCATTTACTGTCATTGCGAGGGAGCGTACCCGCGACCGAAGCAATCTTATCAACGCGCTGAAGATGGTTATCAGATAAACCTTCTTTATCGCGATTGTAGGATTGCTTCGTCGTCCCGAGTACGGGACTCCTCGCAATGACATTAATATTTCTCTCAGATGCGTAAAATGTTCTTTTTAAAATTTTGTTTCCCCGCCTTTTGGCAAACGGTAACTGGACTGGTCTAAGACATTTATTTGAGGATAAACTTCCACCACCAAATTTATTGGCAAGTCTTGCAGCCAGCGCAATTCCAAATTGGCTGCTGCGCCCGATGGCAGGCTGTCGATTTCCGCCAATCCGGCGGCCACCGGAGTACCAGCCTGGCTTAGAACCGCCCAAAACCGCGGCGTGGCCAAATCATAGATGGTGTTGTTCTGCGCCGTAAAAATAACATCAGTAGCCCCGTCCGCGCGGCTGGCTTGTCCGGCGCTCACCACAATCTTTTCCCGAAAGTCAGCCAGTCTCGCTAAAACTTCTTTGTCTTTCAGGCGCGTCCATTTTTTGGGGGTGACTATTACCGATGCGCCGGCGGGCAAAACATTAACCGTTGCCCCGCGCGTGAGCAAAACCGCTTTTGATTCCGGCAGCACAAACACCGAATCCGGCAAGGTCTGGCCATCGGCCCAGGAAAAAATATAATCCACTTCCAAATTCCAATCCGAATTTTGGTTCTCAATAAAAGCCGCAAAATCGGCTGTCTGGCTGTCGCGCCCGGCCAGCACCGCTGCCTCGGAGATAACGGGCGCAAGCGGCGCGTTTTGGCTATGCAGTTTTTCTATGGGTAGGCGCGTCACGGCCATATCGCGCAACAAAGCGTCATTGGCCGCTGTTCCTCCCAGATAACCAAATAACTGGAACATGGCTCCAATCCAAATGCCGACCACCGCCAGCACTATGCCCAACCGGATAGTGCGGTCAATAGTGCTTTTGTGCTCCATGTACCAATAGCCGTAGCGCAAATATTTTCCGACCCGCGGGTCTTGGTATTCTTGTATCACCATACCCACTATTATAACACATTTTATCCCGCTAACACACTATGCTACAATGAGTTATGAGTAAAGAGTTAAGAGTTAATAGCAAAAAATCCCACTCTTTACTCATAACTATTAACTCATAACTCGCCCACTATGCTCAATATTCAAATCCAAACTTCTCAAGACGTGCTTTTTATCGCTCTGGCAGCCGAGGGAGCGTTAATTACCATTTTCCTGTGCTGGGCCCTCTACTATGTGATACAGAACCTGCGGGATGTCCATGTTGTGACGCGCGACATCAGAGAGCGCGTGGAAAAATTCTCCGAAGTGATTGATTTGATCCGCGACAAGCTCCAGGTTGGGGGCGCGGTTTTTTCCCTGGCTGCCCGCCACATCAAAGATCTGGCGGAGTATGTTAAGGGATGGAATGAGAATGTAACAAAGAAAGCTACACGGAAGAAAAAAACAGATAGTGAATAAGAATAGATTTTAATTTCTAATTTTTATCTGTCATCTCGAGGCTTAAATGGATAAAATTTAGAATGACGAGCGTCTATTTGCAATGCGCTAAATATAAAGCATCGCGTTTGGTAAGCCGAGGAGATCCCCTGGCAATTGCACAAACTATGGGATCCTCTCGGCGTGCCCCATCCATTGCATAAACCCATATTACTCGGTTTGTCGCATATGTTGCTTGTGGCGTGTTCTTTGACGCCTCGGGATGACATAACATAACTACCGAAATTCTGAAATTCCGTAATTCCGAACTACTATCCTATGCCCTTCGTCCACCTCCATTGCCATAGCCACTATTCTTTATTAGATGGTTTGCCGAAAATCGACGGCCTGATTAAGCGCGCCAAAGAGATCGGCTCCCCGGCCGTGGCTTTAACCGACCATGGCGTGCTTTATGGCGCGGTTGAGTTTTACGAAAAAGCCCGCGCCGCCGGCATCAAGCCGATTATCGGGCTTGAAGGTTATTTGGCCCCAGCTAGCCGGTTTGATAAAAATCCCAACGAAAAGCCTTATCACCAAATATTGCTGGCCCGGAATCTTGAGGGTTATAAAAATTTAATGAAACTGTCCAGCCTCTCGCATCTGGAAGGCTTTTATTACAAACCCCGCTTTGACAAAGAGCTTTTGGCCAAATACGCCCCGGGCTTGATTGCCACGTCCAGCTGTTTGCAAGGCGAAATCCCGCAATTGATTACCACCGGCCAGACCGATAAAGCCGTGGCGGCTATCTTGGATTTTCAGAAAATTTTTGGCCGAGAGAATTTTTACCTGGAAGTCCAGCCCCATCCGGAAATCCCGGAACAGATTGAGCTCAATAAAATTATTTTGGAGATTGCCAAAGAATATAACATCCCGACCATTGCCACCAATGATTCGCATTACATTTCCCCGGACGAAGAGGAAGCGCAGGATATTATGGTTTGCGTGGCCACCGGCAAAACCGTGGATCAGACTGATCGCTTAAAAATGACCGGCATAGATTTGTCCATGAAAACCGAAAGCGAGATGAGAGAGGCTTTTCCTAATAACCCGGAAGTGATTGACGAAACCGTCCGTTTGGCCGAGCGCTGTAATATTGAGCTGGAGCTGGGAAAATTTTTCTTCCCTGTTTTTGAACTGCCCGCGGGCGTTTCGGCTGACGATTATCTGAAACAGCTGACTTACGATGGCTTGAAAGCCAAATACAACGAGATTTCCGAAGAATACCGGGCCCGGGTGGACTATGAGCTGGAAGTGGTGGCTAAAAAAGGCTATGCCGCCTATTTTCTGATTGTGGCCGACTACACCAACTGGGCGCGCGCCCATGGCATTATTTCCACCACCCGCGGCTCAGCGGCCGGCTCATTGGTCTCGCATGCCATTGGCATTACCACGGTCAACCCCATGATTTTCCAATTGCCGTTTGAGCGCTTTCTGAATCCCTACCGCCCGTCGGCGCCTGATATTGACATGGACTTTGCGGACAACCGGCGCGACGAAGTGCTGGATTATGTGCGCGCCAAATACGGGGCCAACAAAGTGGCGCAAATTTGTACTTTCGGCACCATGCAGGCCCGGGGCGCGGTGCGCGACTGCGGCCGGGCTTTAGCCTACCCTTACGCTTTCTGCGACCGCATTGCCAAACTGATTCCTTTCGGCAAACAAGGATTTCCCATGTCCATCGACAAAGCGCTCGCCGAGACGCCGGAACTTAAAGAGTTGTATGACAAAGACACCCAGGTCAAACGGCTTTTGGAAATTGCCAAAAAAGTGGAAGGTTCGGCCCGCCATCCTTCGGTGCACGCGGCCGGGGTGGTTATCGCCCCAACGGATCTGACGGACTTCACCCCGCTGCAGCGGGAAACCGGCGGTGAAAAAATCATCACCCAATTTGAAATGTATTCCTGCGAAAGCACGGGCCTGGTAAAAATGGATTTGCTCGGCATCCGCAACCTGGCTATATTGGGCACGGCCATTGATTTGATAAAAAAAACCAAAGGACTGAATATTGATATTGATAATATTCCCCATGATGACAAAAAAACTTTTGATCTGCTGGCTCGGGGCCGGACAATGGGCTTGTTCCAGCTGGGTGGCGACGGCATGACCCGCTATCTGGTGGAATTAAAGCCCACCAAGCTGACGGATATCATGGCCATGGTGGCCCTGTTCCGCCCCGGCCCGATGGAATCGATTCCGGAGTTCATCAGCCGCAAGCACAATCCCGATCGTATTACTTATATTGATGAACGGCTAAGAACAATTCTCAAAGATTCCTACGGCATTATCACTTACCAGGACGACGTGCTTTACACGGCCATCGACATTGCCGGCTACAATTGGGAGGAAGCGGATAAATTGCGCAAAGCCATGGGTAAAAAAATTCCCTCGGAGATGGCTAAGCAAAAAAATAAATTCATTGATGGCTGCATCAATAAAGGAAAAATCGACAAGACAAAAGCCGAAGCGCTCTGGCATTTGATTGAGCCGTTCGCGGCCTATGGCTTTAACAAATCGCACGCCGCTTCTTACGCCATGGTGGCCTACCAGACCGCTTATCTTAAATCTCAATTCCCGGCCGAATTCATGGCCGCGGTTATGACCGCGGAATCGGACGACATTGCCAAAGTGGCCGAGGCGGTGGCCGAATGCGAGGCCATGGGCATCAAAGTCCTGCCTCCGGACATTAACGAAAGCTTTTCAACTTTTACCGTGGTTGATGATGCTACCATCCGCTTCGGGCTTAAGGCTATTAAAAATATCGGCCCTAATATTGTGAGCGCGATTATTGCCGAACGCAAAGCCAGAGGCCATTTTAGCGACATCTCCGATTTTTTGCGCCGCGTTACGGACAAGGACTTAAACCGCAAATCTTTGGAAAGCTTTATCCGCACCGGCAGTTTGGATAAATTCGGCAGCCGGCACACGCTGGAGGCTAATATTGAAAAACTCCTCTCTTTTGCCCGCGAAGAGCACTCAGCCTCCGAGCGCTCGCAGTCATCCTTATTCGGCTCTAGCGCCCAAACCAAACATGAGCTGGCGTTGAACGAATCAACCGGCAACACGCAGGAATATCTGCAGTGGGAAAAAGAATTGCTGGGGCTTTATCTCTCCGGCCATCCGCTGGACCAGTTCCGCCACCTGCTGGCCCAAAATCCCCTGACCTTAAACTCCATCCAATCGCCTCGCAAAGGAATTGAAATCCGGGTGCTCTTAAAAGAATTAAAACAGGTTACCACCAAGCGCGGCGAGCTGATGGCTTTTGCCCAGGTTGAAGATTTATCCGGTTCCATGGAAGTGATTGTGTTCCCGAAAATTTACAGCCAGAACAGGCAGCTCTGGCAGGCAGACCAGCTTTTAATCATCAAAGGCGACTGCGAAGAGCGCAATGACGCGATCCAGCTTATCTGCCGCGAAGTGGCCGCCTGTTCCGCTGTTTTGGCCGCGGAGGCAACCCCTAATTACCAAAGTCTGGAAATTTGCCTGCCTGTTCAAGCCGATAAAAACATATTTGCCGAATTAAAAAAACTGTTGTATAATTATCCCGGTACAATGCCGGTTATTCTGCGGCTCAATGGCTCTAAAAAGCTGCGCTTGCCCATGCAAGTCGCGGCCAGTAATGAGCTGTTGGAAAAATTAAAATCGCTGGCCGGCAATGACAGTATTAAACAATCTATCGGCTAAAACTATGAACCTGTTTCAATCCACCCAAAAGAAAATTGAAAAAGGAACAAAAACGCTTTCCAAGGCCATCACTTTAAAATCCTACCGCAAGCTGGCCATTAATTTTTTGATTCTCACCGTCAACCTGATCATCATTATCCTCTATTTTACGCTGTCACAGGCGAAAATTATCATCGTGCCGGAAAAAGAAGCCATTACCCATAAAATGCAAATCCCCATCCAAGAAACGGTGGTTGCGGGCGTTAAGGCCATTGCCGGCAAAGTGGTGGAGCAAACCGTCACCACTATTGAAACTTTTAACATCGCTTCTGAAAGCGAAATTCCGGCTCAAGCCACTGGCCAGATTACTATTTACAACAAAACCGCCTCCCGCAGCCAGCAGCTGGTGGCCAACACCCAGTTCGCGAACCCCGCCGGCGTTGTCATCCGCCTTAAAGAAGGCGTAACCGTTAAAGCTGGTGAAAACGTCACTGTGGCGGCTTATGCCGATCAGGAAGGAAAAGAGGGCGAAGTAGAACCCGGCCAGTTTGAAATCGTCAAGCTCAAAAGCGATAAGGATAAAATCTACGGCGAAGTCACCGCCAAGTTCACCGGCGGCACCACATCCATAAAAATGGTTTCCCAGGAAACTTTGGACAAGGCCCAAAAAGAAGTTGAAGCCAAACTGAAAAAACAGGCCGCCGAAAAAATGGAAGTCCTGGCCCCGGAAGCCAAAGCCGATGAAATCAGCATTGTTATTACCAGTTTTAAACCTTCGGCCAAAGTCGGCGACACCAATCTCGACAGTTTTACCATTGCCGCCGAAGCCGTGGGCCGGGTGATTGTTTTTGACAAAGAAGCGGCCAAATCGATTATTAAGCAAGATCTGGCTGAGAACACGGCGCCTAATAAAATGGTGTCCGAAATTGACGACGATTCATTTAAGGCCGCGCCGGATTCAGGCGCCACTTATCTGGACGCCTCCATTGAGGCGACCTTAATTCCCAAATTCGCGGACGCGGTGTTCAAGAAAAAAGATATCATGGGCCTGAACCGCGACGAGGTGAGAAAGTATTTCCGCAAGATCACCGGCATCGATAACGTTGACGTGAAGTTTTCGCCGTTCTGGGTACGCTCGGTGCCGAATCTGGAAGATCACGTGGATATTGAGATAAAAAAATAAAATATGATAACGCACAAATGCGACAATTGTAAAAAGGCTATAAAAGATGATAATCTTGTTAGAGTTTATGCTTTCAAGGAAAAATTAAGTGCTTTTGAATTGTGCGCCAACTGTAGCAAACCGATTTTACAAACTCTCAAAAAATACAAGCTTGTAAAAGTAAAGAATTCTTAAAACTATGAATCAAACGGACGAATTGGACCAACCATTATCCAAAGGGGAATTTCGAGACTATGTTAAAACAGTCTCGAAAATTGTTGCGACCAAAGAGGACTTAAAAGAGGGCCTGAGAGAGATGAAAGAGGAAATCAGAACAGAAATTATCGGAAGCAATCAGAAAGTGATGGCCAGTAATGACCAAGTAATCCAAAAATTAGACAAAATTCTAACTGAGTTGCCCGCTACCACTCATCGGCTGGATGAACACGATAAAGAAATTACTAAACTAAAAACACGAACCGCCAAACTCGAAGTTCAAGTCGGCATTGTCAATTAATCTAAATTAAGCGCCACCCTCCGCTAAAGCTACGGGTGGAACTTGGATGGAACCGCGGGCCGATGGTCCTCCGTAGCCTTGGCGAAGGAGGATATAAAAAGAAGCTCGTTCCAAGGCATCACGACGATTGTTTCTTGTCGTGTCCTTGGAACGAGTTTTTTAGCTAAAATTATTCATTCAATTAATTTTAAACATATGCCTGATAAATTGGAAACCATCCGCCACTCCACGGCTCACTTAATGGCCGCGGCTATTCAAAATATTTATCCTCAAGCCAAATTTGGCGTGGGACCCACCGTGGCTGATGGCTTTTATTATGATATTGATTTGGACGAAAAATTGACGCCCGAGGATCTGGCCAAGATTGAAAAAGCCATGGCCAAGCTGCAAAGCGAAAATCTTAAATTCGAGCGCGAGGAAATGGCCATTGACGATGCGATTAAACTTTTTAAAAAACTCAACCAAGACTATAAGGTGGAATTACTCAATGACCTCAAAGAGCATGGAACAACGGTTGCTTCTGAAATCTACGGCTCTGACACTCCAATTCTCCAATTCTCCAATTCTCCAACACAAAAAGTCTCAATTTATCATACTGGCTCCTTCACCGACCTATGCCGCGGCCCCCACGTTGCCTCAACTTCAGACATCGCCGCTTTCAAGCTGACCAAGATCGCCGGGGCTTACTGGCGCGGGGACGACAAAAACAAAATGCTCCAGCGTATTTATGGCACGGCCTTTGCCACGCAGCCAGAACTGGATGAGCATCTGGCCATGCTGGAGGAAGCCAAAAAACGGGATCATAAAATTCTGGGGCCAAAGCTGGATTTATTTGTTTTCTCGGATCTGGTCGGCCCGGGTTTGCCGCTCTGGACCCCCAAGGGCGCGATAGTTTTTGAAACCCTGGCTGATTTTATTTGGGAACTGCGCCAAGCGCGCGGCTACGTTAAAGTGGAAATCCCGCATATTGCCAAAAAAGACCTGTACCTAAAAAGCGGCCACTGGGATAAATTCAAGGATGACTTGTTCCGCATCACCACCCGCGAGGGCCATGAATATGCCTTAAAGCCCATGAACTGCCCGCACCACACCCAGATTTTCGCGCGCCGCCCCCATTCATACCGCGAAATGCCCCAGCGCTATGCCAACACCACGGCGGTTTACCGCGATGAGCAGTCAGGCGAACTGTCTGGCCTTTCCCGCGTGCTCTGCATTACCCAGGACGATTCCCATGTCTTTTGCCGCGTGAATCAGATTAAAGACGAAATCCTGCTGATTTGGGATATTGTGGACAAGTTCTACGGCACGTTCGGCTTTACTCTCACTCCCCGGCTCTCGCTTTCCGACCCGGACCATATGGAAGCTTATCTTGGGGACCGCCAGAATTGGCAGAGTTCGGAACAGACTTTGCGCGATATTGCCCAAGCGCGCGGCGCCAAGCCAATCGAGCAAATCGGCGAAGCCGCTTTTTACGGCCCTAAGCTTGATTTTATGGCCAAAGATTCAATCGGCCGCGAGTGGCAAGTGGCCACCATCCAGCTGGATTTTAACATGCCGGAAAGATTTGGATTATCTTGCGTTAATGAAAAAGGCGAGGACGAGCGCGTGGTTATGATCCACTGCGCCATCATGGGCTCGATTGAACGCTTCCTTTCTGTTTTGATTGAACACTATGCCGGCGCTTTCCCGGCCTGGCTGGCTCCGGTGCAAGTGGCGCTATTGCCGGTGTCAACTGAAAAACATTTAGATTATTGCCAGGAACTGGCCCGCCGAATCGGCGGGCGCGTCTGGATTGATGATTCACAGGAAACCGTTGGCAAAAAAATCCGCAACGCTGAACAGCAAAAAATTCCCTTCATGCTGGTGATTGGAGATAAGGAAATGGGCGGTGACAAATTGGCCGTGCGCGCGCGCGGCGAGAAAGAAACTAAAGAAATGAGCGTTGGTGATCTGCTGCCGCTTCTCTCTATAAAATAAATATGAATATTCTTGTAACCCTGGCTTTTGTTACCGGAATCTTGATGGCTTTAGCCGGCGTACCACAAATCATCAAAATATTCAAAAACAAAAGCGCTAAAGACATCTCGGCCATAACTTACATTATCGTATTTTCGGGCGCCATTGTTTGGATTTTTTACAGCCTGAGAATAAAAGACACGCCACTCTTCCTGTCTAACTGCATTGGCATGGCTGTAAACGCGACTATCCTAGTTGGCTGGTACCTCTATGGCCGGGAAAAAACCTAAACTCATAGCCATCCTCGGCCCCACGGCCAGCGGCAAATCCACGCTGGGTATTAAGTTGGCCCAAGAATTCGATGGCGAGATTGTCAGCGCTGATTCGCGCCAGGTTTATCGTGGCTTGGATATTGGCTCAGGCAAAGTGACGCCGGACGAACAGCGGCTCGTCCCCCACCATCTTTTGGATGTGGTTGAGCCGATGGCTGATTTTTCTTTGGCGCATTTTCAACCACTGGCTTTTGCGGCCATTGACGATATTTTAGCGCGAGACAGAATCCCTTTTCTCGTGGGCGGCACCGCGCTCTATATTTACAGCGTGGTTGATAATTATAACTTGAGCGACGTGGGCGCAAACCCGGAAAGACGAAAAGAATTGGAAAAAAAATCAGTGGAAGAATTGCAAAGTACACTCGCTAACGCCTCCCCCTTGCTAAGGGGGAGGTTGGGAGGAGGTCTAAACGAGTCTGACGCTAAAAATCCCCGCCGCCTCATCCGCGCCATTGAAAAATTGGAAAGCGGCGAATCGTTGCAATCTAAAAAAGGGCCGCAAAAATATGACAATCTTATTCTGGGGACAGACATTCCGCGCGAAGAACTCTACAAAAAAATCGACCAGCGCGTCGACGAAAGAATCAAACAGGGCATGATTGAGGAAGTAAAATCATTGATTTGTAGAGACGCGATACCTCGCGTCTCAGAAAATTGGCTGATTGGTTTAGGGCTTGAATATAGATATATTACTGAACACCTGCAAGGTAAATGTACAAAAGATGAAATGGTAAAACGCTTAAAAGGCGCTATCCACGCTTTTGCCAGACGCCAGATGACCTGGTTCAAGCGTGATAAAAAAATTATCTGGATAAAAGAATTGGACGAGGCGCGCCAACAAGTCAAAAATTTTCTGCAATAAAAAAAGAAGGGGCAAGGCTGGATTAGTTCCAACCTGCCCCCTCGCGAAACCAGTTGCTCACTGGCAACCATTGACCCGACGGAGCGCCCACCTGATGTCTTCACGGATGCTTCCGAGGTCCGGATACCCGGCCACCACTCGGAGATAGGTGTCCAGGTTCATGTGCTCCGGATGGGTCGTCCAGGCCGGACCTTCGTGCCAAGCCCGCACGTGCGCGAGTAGCTCAGCGCGCTTGGCGCCGTACTCGGCTGCCTGCCAGTCAAGCACCTGGCTGATGTGCGTCGGCGGCATTTTCCAGGGATTCTTGCCCTGGGCGATCGGGAACAGCCGATCCGCGACTTCGAGCGGAAGCGAAGCAGGCATACTGCACCTCCTTGGTTGGGAGTGTTTAACTTCAAAGATCAAAAAAATAACCCCGGATTTACGGGGTCATTTTTTTGAATTGAAATTGAAAACGATTTTTCTGCGCCGCGGAGCGGTTCTTGAACTTCTTTTTATTGATAGCTTGATTTTTCATCTTCATCATAATATCACCAGCCGGAATTAGACGCAAATTGGGTTGTGGATAACACCATTTTGTCATCCTGGAGCCCCGCATCTTGCGGGGCGATAGAGCCTGTCCTGAGGCGAAGCCGTGAGGAATCCATCTTCATTTAAAAATTCTGGATTCTATCGCTCCATTTCGTGGAGTTTATGCCAAGTACTCTTGGCCTCCAGAATGACATCTATGATAACTTATCTTTAAACAATTGCTGAATTGCGGCCGGATCAGCTTTGCCATGAGTCTGCTTCATTACCTGCCCGACTAAGTACTGCAGCACCGCTTCTTTGCCGGCTTTAAACTGTTCCACTTGCTTGGGATTATCACCAATGACTTTATCAACCGCCGCACCCGTGGCGCCGTCATCCGACATCTGGCCCAAATCTTTGTTTTCCAAAACCGCGGTTGGGCTGGCCTGATTGTCAATCACTTCTTTGAGAATCGCCAGAGCGTTAGTGGAATTAACCTTGTTCTGATAAATCAAAGTAATAAGCTCAGCCATATTCTCAGGCGTGATGTCTGATAAAGTCTTGCCCGCCTGATTAAGCGCGCCTAATAATTTAGAGAGCACCCAGCCGGCCACCAGTTTGGATAATTTCGCTTTATTATTTTCCCAGATCTCTTCGGCCGAACCCTCTTCCCCAGAGCTTTCCAGCCAGCCCAAAAGTTCGGAAACAACTTTCTCGATAAAAGACGCGAGCTGCCTGTCTTGGGAAATTATTTTGGCGTCAACGCTGTTGAAGCCGTATTGTTTGATAAACCGCGCGCGCGATTGCGCCGGCAGTTCCGGCAGCTCGGCCTTGATTTTATCCACCCAGTCTGGGGCAAAATCCAGCTCCGGAATATCCGGTTCCGGGAAATAACGGTAATCATTAGCCTCTTCTTTGATGCGCTGAACTATGGTTTTGCCGGCACTTTCGTCCCAGCCGCGCGTGCCCTGCACATCCGGCGCTTGGCCGTCCTCTTCCCAAATTTTAGTCTGGCGGATAATTTCGTAAGATAAGGCGCGTTCCACGGCTTTAAAGGAGTTTAGATTCTTAATTTCGGTCTTGGTATATAAATTTTCATCGCCCTCGGGCCTCATTGATATATTCGCATCACAGCGCAAATGCCCTTTTTCCATGTCTGCTTCCGAAACATCCAGATAGCGCATAATCAAGCGCAGCTCGCGCAAAAATTCGCCCGCTTCTTCCGGAGTGCGGACATCGGGCTCGGTTACAATTTCCATCAAGGGCGTGCCCCCGCGATTAAAATCAACAAATGATTCGCCTTTATCGTTATGGAGTAATTTAGCCGCGTCTTCTTCCAGATGCAACCGATGGATGCGGATTTTCCGTTTCTCGCCATTCAGCATAATTTCCAAATAACCTTTAATTCCAATCGGCTCATCGTATTGCGAGATTTGGTAAGCCTTGGGCAGATCAGGATAAAAATAATGTTTGCGGTCAAACTTGGAATGATGCGGAATCTCGCAATTCAAAGCCAGAGCCGATTTTACGGACCACTCAATCGCCTGCTGGTTAGGCACCGGCAAAGTTCCAGGGTGAGCCATACAAATTGGACAAACAGTTGTGTTCGGCGGCAAATCTTCGCCCTTATTCGAGCACGAACAAAACATCTTGCTCGCGGTTTTGAGCTGTACGTGGATTTCTAAACCTATGACGTTTTCCAGTTTCATATGCACTGTCATCTCGAGGCTTAAATAATTTTACTTAATTGCACAAAACGTTAATTACCAAGAATAGTGTTTGGAGCGCTGAACCAGGCAAGCCGAGGAGATCCCATGGTAATTGCGATTAATAAGGGGATCCTCTCGCCCCGCGACATTGCGGTTCGTTGATTTCTGTTCAGTTGTTTGCCACATCCGTGGTTAATTGTTTTCTTTATTGGGGACTCAGGATGGCACTAAAATCTTATCATAAAAAACCCCAAGAAAAAAGGGGGGAAACCTTTCAGTTTACCCCCCGAATCCTAGGTTACTCCTCCTTCATCTGATGAGCCAATCCCGGGAAAAATCCCGCCTCGGACGTCCCCCATGGACCACGATCACGACGACCGTGGCCTCGGCTGGCGGCTCATGCCACCAGTACCGACCCCACCAAGCCCTGTTGAATCTCCGTTGAGTCTCCTGCACCTCCTCCCATGTAGGCGGCTTGAGCCTCTTCAAGCGAAAGGGTGCGGGATGGGGCTCGCCCCATGTTCCGTCCTCTCGACGACGTTGTTCCAACCATCCAAACTCCTCTTCCGACTCGAAATCGAACCTTTCCGGCACGTGCATCAGACACCTCCTTGAGGTTAAGCGAGACAGACACCATGTCTGCCTGCTGTCTGAAGTCACTTTTGCGGTTTGCCGAATCAGGACGATCTCTGCCGGGAGTGTCGTCGCAGTACTTATTCCGCGGTCTACATCGCATCCTCCTTGTTAAGGGCGATTATTCTTATATTAGATTAACGCGTTTCAATGGAAAAAGCAAGGTATCAGCATCAAACGAACTGTCCATGATTATCATATAAATCTTACCACAAAAAAACCCAAGAAAAAAAAAGGGGGGGGTAAACCTCGTGGCCTACCCCCTTACCCTCCTGGATATACCTGTCATCTTTCGACGCTGTTCACTCGTCTCCGACCAGAGACAGATGCTTGGAAGGGTTCCATGTGGTCAGAACGAGGTTTTTTCCGGGGACGCGCATTTCACCGAACGCACTCACCGGGTAGGCCTTCCCGTTGATGTTGGCGTAGACGATGACAACCCAGAGTTTTCCGCTTCTGTCCTGGTCATCGGAATACCCCAGCATCAAGATACAGTGGATCGTCTCGGCGGGTGTGGCCAACTCCAACAGCTCTTTGTCGATAGGCGCGACGCACTTGATGGTCTTGTGGTCCGCCTCGTAGAGCGTGACAGCGGTTGAGTCCGGCGCGACCTGGAATGGGCCGTTGTAATCCTCTGTCCAAGGACAACCGGCATGCGCCACTGGCGCCGCTCCTGCAACTATGATGAATAAAAGAACGAATACGGCTCGCCACACGGCAGGCCTCCTTGGGTGAGAGAAACGTGCGCTCTGCGCACAGGGAAAGTTATGAACACGGATGTTTAGTTGCTCAGCACCTGTCCCAACCGCTTGAAAACCCCGGGTAGCCAGATGGAAAGAAGGAGGGGTATAAAAAACCCTCCGAACAGAGCGATGAGAATACCAGCCGTGCGCCAAGGCCCCGAGACATCCAGAACGCAACTGGTCGCGATTGCGCACGCCGCAGCAATGGCGAGCGACACTCTCCCGGCTACCTTATGGTCCGCGATTCTCATGATCAGCCCTCCCCCTTTGAAAAGGTCAATGGTTACTGCCTAATGATTTCCAAAAAAGAAAATTGATGTTTCCCGTTATCCATATCCTCGCGCTTCAGAACCTTATCGAACTCCGAGTAATCCGGGAAAAACGTATCAGCCTCGAAACTGCCTTTTACCACTGTCAGATACAGCTTGTCAATATAAGGCATAGCTTGTTTGTAAATCTCTCCCCCGCCAATTACAAAAATTTCCTCTTGGTCCTTGCCCGCCGAAAAGGCGGGGTGTTTGCCGGCTTCCTCAATCGCTTTCTCGATTGAATCAACCACAATACAGCCCGCGGCTTTGAAATCAGTATTGCGCGTGACGATGATATTGGTCCGGTCTGATAATGGCTTACCAATTGACTCAAATGTCTTGCGCCCCATGATTACCGGGTGGCCGGAAGTGATTTTTTTAAAATACGCAAAATCCTCCGGGATGTGCCAGGGAATCTTCCCGTTCTTGCCAAGTTCGCGATTTTGACCGATGGCGGCAATTGCGCTGATAATAGGTTTTTCCACGTTCTCTAGCCAATAGCTTGGAAACTCTTTTCCAGGCATAAAGCTGGGGTTATGAGATTAAGTCCAAGATGCAGTCTCTCTTGGTTGTAGTAAGCCAGGTAGGCGGGTAAGTGTCTATTGA
>Ga0074195_1002749_pt1 | contig 18502 bp, 16 predicted proteins | sample EPASupsiteHSE623_FD_64525 | JGI IMG/M metagenome (GOLD analysis project Ga0074195, IMG submission 64525) | Bioremediated contaminated groundwater from EPA Superfund site, New Mexico - Sample HSE6-23 | ecosystem: Environmental > Aquatic > Deep subsurface > Groundwater > Contaminated ...
GACCGCCCGCCTGAAAAAAGGGGCCGGCATCGGAACGCTGACCGACCCGATGGAACAGAAGATGATCGACCTTATGGGCGGCAATGCCTTCACGGTCCGCGAGATCGTCGGCTATTTCACCGACCAGTTCCCCGAGGTGAAACTGCTCAACGCGCTTGAACGGCTGATACAAAAGAAATATCTCGTCGAGGCTAGATGATGCGTACGGCCATCGCCCAGACCGACTGTTTCCTCGGCGACATTACCCGCAATCTGACGACCCACTTCCGTCTCGCGAAGGAGGCGGTGAAGGGTGGCGCGACGCTGGTGGTCTTCCCCGAGCTATCACTGTCCGGGTATCTCCTTGAGGACCGCGTGAAGGATATCGCCATCACCGCCCGCGAAGCGACGGCGCTCTTCGATAACGCGGGACTGCCCGGTGCCGTCATCGGCGTCGGTTTCCCCGAAAAGACACGCGGCGCCCTGTATAATTCCTACGCCCTCATCCGCTGCGGCGTGAAGAAGGCGGAGCTCCTCGGCGTGCAGCGCAAGGTGAACCTGCCGACCTACGGAATGTTCGACGAATCGCGCCATTTCCGCGCCGGATCGTCGCTCTGCGCCCACGAACTTCCCGGCGGCGCCACCACCGCGATCCTCATCTGCGAGGATATGTGGCACCCCGCCCTGCCGGTAGCGCTCGCACAGCTCCCCGACGGGATGCCGCACCTCCTCATCGTTCCGGCCGCCAGCCCTTCGCGCGGCTACCGCGGCAAACGACCCGCCAACCTCGAAGGATGGGAACACAACGCCGAATACCTCGCCCGCGTTTACGGCGCGGCAACGCTGAACCCCCAGCGGGTCGGCGTCGAGGACAGCCTGATATTCGCCGGCGGCTCGGTCGCCACCGACCACGACGGCATCATGAAACGGGCCGACCTCTTCAAAGAAGAAATTCTTTTTGTCGACATCGATATCGATGCGCTCTCGCGGACCCGTGCCAAGGTGCCCGTCGTCTCGGCGCACGACCGCGAGATCCTCAGGAGCCTCTTTGACTAAGAAGGGGACCGCCGCCATCACCCTGCCGCCGCTCAACTGTCAACTGGCCGCCGACGCCCTTACCTTCTTCATCCGGCGCGAGACCGAGCGGGCCGGGTTCGACGGCGTGGTGCTGGGCCTTTCGGGCGGCATCGATTCGGCGCTGGTCGCCTACCTCGCGGCCCGGGCGCTCGGCCCGAAGCGGGTGACGGGACTGCTCATGCCCTACCGCTCCTCGTCGAAGGCTTCGGTCACCGACGCAAAGAAGATCGTCAAAGCACTCGGTATACGGCACCACCTGCTCGACATAACGGCCGCCGTCGACGGCTTTGAGCAGGAACTCATGACCGCCCCCGACATCCGCCGGCCGGGACGGCTCGGCAACGCGATGGCGCGGATGCGGATGGTGGCGCTGTTCGACTATTCGCTCGCCCACCACGCGATGGTGCTCGGCACCAGCAACAAAAGCGAGATAGCGCTCGGCTACGCAACGCTCTTCGGCGACAGCGCTTCGGCGGTCAACCCGATCGGCGACCTGTATAAGACCGATGTCTACGCCCTCTCGCGCCACCTCGGGATACCCGCGGCGCTCATCGAGAAAGCGCCGTCGGCCGACCTGTGGGAAGGACAGACCGACGAGGGGGAGATTGGCTTCCGCTACGCCGACATGGATCCGGTGCTCCACCAGCTCCTCGACCGCCGCGAGAGTCCCGCCGCCGTTATCGCGCGGGGCGCCGACCCGGCGCTCGTCGGGTTCGTCTCGAAAAAGATGCTCGCGATGCACTATAAACGCAAGATACCGATCATCGCGAAACTCGATACACGGACCTTCGGGGTGGACTTCCTGTATGCGAAAGACATCCTCAGCTGACCGCGTCGCCATTTTCGGCGGCAAATTCGACCCGCCCCATCTGGGCCATCAACTGACGCTGTTCCTCTGCCTCGAGAAGTTCGGCATGGATGAGGTCTGGGTCATCCCCAGCGCCGCCCATGCCTTCGGCTACACGATGAGCCCCTTCGCCCTGCGCCTCATGATGTGCCGCCTCCTTGCCGCGCCATGGAAACGAAGCGGCCGGGTACGGGTGCTCGCCGACGAGGAGCAGATGACGGAGCACCCTGTCTATACCATCGATCTGGTCCGTCACCTCATCGCGACCCACGGCCCGCGCGAATATCACCTCATCATCGGCGAGGACAACTGGAAGGCGCGCGCCGACTGGAAGGAGTTCGACGAACTCTCGAAACTCGCCCGACCGCTGGTCATCGGCCGCGGCGATGGCTCGGATTTCCGCATCGCACTTCCCGACATCTCGAGTACCGCGATACGAACGGCCATCGCGCAGGGGACCCCGTGGGAACACCTCGTTCCCGCCGGGATACCCGAATTCGTCAAAGACAAAGGATTATATCGGCCCCAGAACTAGGGACCGCCCGATCATCTCGGGAAGTTGACAGGGGCCGGTCAGAGCTCTTCGTCGCCCGTCATTTTGCGGTAGATGGTGCGCTCGGAGATGTCGAGCAATTGGGCCGTCTTCGCCTTGTTGCCGCCGGTGAAACGAAGCGTCGCCTGTATCACCTCTTTCTCGATCTCCTTCATGTTCTTATCGCCCAGACGGAACGAATAGATCGATTCCGGTATCGCACCGTCCGGCCGGGCCGACTCAACGGGTTCGGGCCGTTCGCCCGCCGTCAGCACCCAGCGCGCTACCGCATGCTCCAGCTCACGGATGTTGCCGGGCCAGTCACGTTCGATGAGCCGCGTCAGGGTCGGTTCGTCGGGATAACGGACCGTTTTTTTGTACTGCGCCGAGAACCGCTCGACAAAGAACCTCACCAGCGGCGGGATATCCTCGCGCCGTTCGCGCAGCGGCGGGACGCGGAGTGTGAAACGCGACAGCCGGTAGTAGAGGTCCTGCCGGAACCGTTCCTTCACGATCTCCTTCTCGAGATCCTTATTGGTGGCGGCGATGACCCGCACATCGCTGCGGACCGGCGTCGAAGCGCCGACCGGCATATATTCACGCTCCTGCATGAACCGGAGCAACTTCGGTTGCAGGGCCAGCGGCATCTCGCCGATCTCATCGATGAAAAGGGTCCCGCCCTCGGCCGCGCCGACATAACCGGGCGAATTACGGTCGGCCCCGGTGAAGGCCCCTTTCTTGAAACCGAACAGTTCCGATTCGATGAGGTTCGGATGGACCGCCGCCGCGTTGAAGGCAACGAAGGGACGGGTAGCGCGCGGACTCTCGCCCAGTATGGAGCGGGCGACCAGTTCCTTGCCGGTCCCCGACTCGCCGGTGATAAGGACCGTGTCGTCGGTGCGGGCTATCTCGGCGGCCGATTCGAGGAGCCGGCGCATCTTCTCCGATGCATGGACCATGCGGTAACGCCCTTCCTGGAGCGATTCTATCTCACGCCGGAGCCGTTTATTCTCCTCGCGCAGGGAAAGCGTTTCGGCCGCCTTCTCTATCTGCTGTATCAGCACCTTGTAGTTGACCGGTTTGGTCAGGAAGTTGAAGGCCCCCTTCTGCATCGCTTTGACCGCCGTCTCGACGTTGCCGTAGGCCGTTATCATGATGACCGGGATATCGGAATCGAGTTCGTGGACCGCCTCCAGCAGATCGATGCCGTCGAATCCGCCCGGCATCAGGAGATCGGTCAGCACCAGCGACAGGGTGTCTATCTCGCGCTTGAGTATCCCCATCGCCTCGATACCCGACTGCGCCGTCAGGATATCGTAGCCTTGTTTCTCCAGTATCTGGCGCATCGTCCCCAGAAGCGCCGCCTCATCATCGATGATCAGTATACGGTGTTTCATAACCTCTCCATATCCCTCCGAAATCAATCCATTGTACCGATTCGGCGCATGAGCGCAAGGGATTTCTTGAAAAAAACGCTTTGCCACGGTATAATCGGCCCGTTAGTATTTTCGAGGGTTTATTGCATGAGGAATACGATGAAGAAACTCCCGGGGTTTCTCCTCTCTCTTTTGTTCCTGTGTCTGTTCGGATGCGGCGCCAATGCTGAAAAGACCTACCTCCTGACCCTTGATTTCCAGTTCGATACCGACGAGGCGGCCGACTGCACCGCCTATCTTGCCAAGAACTTCTCGGTGACGATATACGACGATTCGTTCGATGTTCGCTCCGTCAAGAGTTTCGCCTGCGCCAAGGATATGGACGAAACGGTCATCGATCTGACGGCCGGCACCTATTACCTGACGGTCGAACTGCAGGATGCCAACGGCGCGGTCAAAAGCTGGGGTTCGGCGCAGGTAACGCTCGCCAACGACCAGACCCTGCCGGTCACCCTCAAAGAATACCGCGGCGGGATAACGCTCCAATGGGGCGCCGCCCTCTGCGACGATCTGGGCATCGGCCTGTTCAAGGTCACCGCGACGCGTGAAAGCGAACCGGTCACGGCGGTCGTCTGGGGCGCCCAGAAGGAGGTGACCGACCTCGTCATCATCTGCAATGCGAAGAAGTTCGAGATACAGAACATCGATGCGGGGACCTATCAGCTGACGGTCCTCGGTTTCCGCTCCGCCGATGCCGATCGGCCGCGCGCCGGGTCGGACATACAGCCGTTCCAGGTGGTCTCCGGACAGGATTCGGCGGTACCGCTCGACAACTATCTGACCCTTACCGTGTCGGATATCGCGGTCGGCTGGGAATTCGACAGCAAGAGCATCACCTCCTGCGATGATGCCGCCGTGACCACGATCCGCGCAACGGCCGCGAGCGACACCGACACTTTCTCGCAGAATGTTTCCTGCGATCTTTCGGGCGAACGGACCTTCAATTTCTACGATATCCCGGCGGGCGATTATACCGTGACCGTGGACGGCCTGGACGCCGCACAAAAGGTCACCTACACCGGGAATACGCTCCTTACGGTCGAACCGGGCAAGGTGGGAAAGAATGGTTATACGGTCGACCTCTTCATAAAACAAGAATAGGATTCGGGGGAATTCATGCTGACCAAAAAACAGACCGAACACTTCCGCAAGAAATTGACATCCGAACTGCGGGAGATCGAGGACCGGAACAAGGAAAAGGTCGAAGAGCTGGAAAAGGAGACCAATGATCCTTCCGAGAAGTTCCACGGCGACGAGGCCGATCAGGCGAACTTCCTCGAAGAACGTTCGCGCCTCCTGCGCCTGCGCGACCGCGACCGGAAACTCATCAACAAGTTGCACGAGATGCTCGCCAAGATCGACGACGGCACCTACGGCATCTGCGAGGCATGCGGCATGGATATCGGCGCCGACCGTCTCGAGATGCGCCCGGTAGCCAGCCTCTGCATCGAATGCAAGAAGGAGCAGGAAGATCGTGAAGAGCGCGACAAGGCGCTCAAACGGAGATAACCCTTCGATGCTCTCCCACGCGATCATACCGGCCGCGGGTCTGGCGACCCGATTCCTTCCCGCATCTAAAGCGATACCCAAAGAAATGTTCCCCCTCTACGACCGTCCGGTGATACAGCACATCGTCGAAGAAGCGTCGTCGGCCGGCATCGACAGCATCGTGTTCGTCACCGCCGAAGGCAAAGATGCGATCGCGGACCATTTCGACCGCATGAACCCGAAGTTCCGTCAGGGGAAGCTTCCCGACGATATAGAGGCCGAACTGACGCGGCTCGAGACGCTGACCGAGGTGATCTCGGTCCGTCAGAAAACGCCCAAAGGACTCGGTCACGCGGTCCTCTGCGGCCTGCACGCCGCGCCGGAAGGCCCGTTCGTCGTGATGCTCCCCGACATGTTCCTCTTCTCCAAGACCGCCGAAAGCATGATGAACCGGATGGCGCGGCTCTTCGAGCGCGAGAAGCGTTCGGTCATCGCCCTCATGCGGGTCCCCGACGAGGACCGGAAACGCTACGGCATGGTCGAAGGTTCCGAAAAGGACGGCATCGTCGATATCACGAAACTCGTGGAGAAACCGGGCGTCAAAGGGACCACCTCGAACCTCGCCATCGTCGGCAGATATATTTTCTCCGCGTCGCTCGGCGGGATACTTGCACAGACCGCCCCCGGCGCCAAAGGGGAGATACAGCTCACCGATGCGATGAGCACCCTCAACGCCCGCGAACCGATGCTGGGTCTTGTGCTATCGCCCGACGACCTCGCTTTCGACGCCGGAGACAAGGAGGGCTACGCCTATGCCGGCGCCTTTCTCGCCACCCGCCGGATACCCGGATTCATCGATACACTGCGTAGACTGACCTCATAGGAACACCATGCACATCCCCATCGTCCCGCTCCTGCTACTCATCGGTTTTTTTCTGACCCCCGCGCAGATGGCGCAGGAAATGGTTAAAAAGACCGCCATAGATCTGCCGCGGATCGAGGTGAAAGGATACCTCGAAGGGACTCCCGCCACCCCCGTCACCATCGTGTATGACCGCACGAAGGACGAGATCGTCTTTACGGTCGGGACCGCACCCGCCTCCTTCATCGGCGACAAGATACCGGCGTGGTTGCGGCTCTTTTTCCCGAAGAATGTTTCCCTGAAACCGCCCGAACAGGCCGATGCGCTCCTTTCTTATTTGAAAGGGCTCGGCATCGATCTGGAGAAGAAGATGCTTTCGACCGCCGGCCCCGAAGGCGACCTGACCGTCGTCATCGGACGCGAGAGCGCGACGGCCAACACACCGCACATCGCCCTCTATCGCACCAGCATGCTCCCGTTCCGCCTCTCGGCGGCGGGGATCGATGTGCGCTTCGGCGATTATCATAAAAGCGTTCTTCCCCTCGCCTTTCCGGGGCGCATAGAACTTACCGATAACGGCTCTCTTACCATTTACTCCTTCGTGCGCAATGAATATCGTTAATCCCATCATTATCGCCGCCTTTACGCTGCTGTGCCTCTGCTCGTGCGAGGACACCTCCGATGAAACACGGCTCCGGCGGCGCGAGGTACTGTACCATTTCAACCCGATGGACGGCGACTGCGTAGCGATCTTCGGCGAAGGGGCGATCCGCCGTACCACACCGGCAGAGGCGCTTGCCGATCTGGGCGACAACCTCGACGATCTGGCCTACATCGGTATCGAATCGGGCGCCATGCACATCGATCTGCCGTGGCCGTACGACGATATCGAGGTACCGGTCGCAATAGAGAAGAACCAACACGCGCTTCTCATAAAAGGCCAGCGCGGCAAGATAATGCTGACCTTCACCAGTTATCCGCTCGATCCCGAGACGGCGGTCTTGCGGCTCGACGGCAAGTTCTGCCACGCCATGCCCCGACTGCTCAAGGAGAATGTGCTCGCCAACTGCATCAAGAATATCGTGAAAAAGGTCCGGAACGCCCGTGACTGACCGCTTTGTCCGCCTCGTGATCCCGCGCCCCGGCATCGACGAACTCTACTACCGTATCGATGAGGGAATGACCGCCGGTCCGGGCGACATCGTCGAGATAGAATTGCGCAAAGAGATCATCTGGGCCTTCGTGCGGGAAACGGCCGACACCCTCCCCGACGCCCTGCGCGACCTCCCCTGCAAGCCCATCCGCCGCATCATCAGCGATACACCGCTGTTCCGCGACCGCCGCGAGACCGCCTTTCTGGAATGGCTGGCCGCCTATTATCTCTATCCCTTCCCGAAACTCATCAAACAGATATTCGCCCCTTTCATCTCCCCCGCCAACACCTTGCCGCGCCGCACTGAACGCGCGGAGGCGCCGCTCCGTCCCCATGAACCGGTGACCCTCACCGCCGATCAGGCGGCGGTCGCCGCACGGATCGTCGCCCGCTGGCAGCAGGGCGACACCCGGCCGGTGCTTCTCTACGGCATCACCGGCAGCGGCAAGAGCGAGGTCTACGCGGCGCTCTGCCGCGCCATCTTCGCCGCCGGGAAACAGGTCCTCTATCTCGTTCCCGAGGTGAGTCTGACCGCCGGAACACTGCGCCATCTCGAAACGCGGCTGGGCGAAAAGGTGCTCCTCATGCACAGCTATCTCACCGCAAAGAAGCGCTTCACCGCCTTTTCGAAGGCGCTCCGCGGCGAGGCGAAGCTCATTGTCGGCACCCGTTCGGTGCTTCTCTATCCCTTCACCGGCATCGGTCTTATCATTGTCGACGAAGAACACGATCCGAGCTACAAGAACATCGAACCTCCCTACTACCATGCCCGCGACGCGGCGGTAATGAAGGGAAAATTGCTCGATCTTCCGGTCCTTTTGGGCAGCGCCACGCCCTCTTCCGAATCATGGCACAACGCTCAAAGCGGCAAATACCATCTCGAACGGCTCCCCCGCCGCGCCAACGACCGACCGCTCCCGCCGGTGCGCCGATTCCCCTTTCACAGCGACACCTATCTCCCTTCCGAACTGGTCGACGAGATACGGGCCGGGATAGAACGCAAGGAACAGGCGCTCTTCTTCATCAACCGCCGGGGCTTCTCCACCATCGCGGTCTGCCGCGCCTGCGAAACGATACAAAAATGTCCGCGGTGCGCCGTCGCGCTCATTTATCACAAACGGAAAGAGGCGCTCCTCTGTCACCACTGCGGATTCTCGGCGCCGCCCGCCCGTTGCAGTGCCTGCCAAAGCGACGAACTTTCGCTGGAAGGGACCGGCATCGAACGGTTCGTGGAAACGCTACATGCCCTTTTTCCCGCTGCCTCTGTGGTTTCCATCGACCGCGACAGCATGCCCAATGAAACGGCACTTTCGAAAGAATTGGCCGCCATAGAATCGGGCGGTCACGACATCATCGCCGGCACCGTCATGATCAGCAAAGGCCACAACTTCCCGGCGCTGAAGCATGTGGTGGTCAAGTATGCCGACTTTCTCCTCACCCTCTCCGACTACCGTGCCGCCGAGCGCTGTTTTCAGGTCGTCACGCAGGTCGCCGGCCGTGCGGGCCGTTTCGACATCCCCGGCGAAGTGTGGGTCGAGGCGCTCAAGGGTGACCATTATATCTGGAAATACCTGCCCACCTACGACTTCGAGGGCTTCATGAAAGAAGAACTGGAGTGGCGCGAAGAACTCTCCCTGCCCCCCTTCTCGCGGCTCGCCGTCATACGGATCGTGGCACCGACCGAAGAAAAAGCCGACCAGACCGCCCGGGCGATATACGGCGAACTGCGCGAGCGGCTGTCGGGCAAAAAGGTCCGTCTGCTGCCGCCCCTCGTCCCGCCGCTGCAGCGCATCCACAACAAATACCGCCGCAACATAGTCATTTCTGCGACAACACTGCGTGCCGTCTCGCCGCTGATCGCCCATATCATGGCCGCTCACGGCCGTCGGCGCGGCATCATCGTCACCTGCGATATCGACGCGTTGTCGACGGTGCAGGTCTGACGGTCCCTGATTTTACGAGAAAACGAGCAGGTCGGGCTTGATGACGAGGATGATCCCGAGCGCCAGCATAAGCGCGCCGGAAACAAGCTTGAGCACCTTCGCGTGCTTTTCCTGGAACCGATACTTACCCATCGTCACCACGAACAGGAACACGATGACGGCAAGCGGGATGACGTAGTAGACATTGTACAGCGCCATATAGAGATACTTCGGCAATGTCCCGATGTCCTGTATCGAAAGGACCCGCGTATAGATGGCGGGAAGCCCTATCGTGCAGCCGAGTTCGATGAGGTTGACGAAGAAGGCAAGCGCCACGGTACCGGCAAAGGCGAGCCAGGTATCGCCCTGATTCATGATCCTGCGCATCTTCTCGAAGAGCTTCGGCTTGGCGCTCTCCGGGATCATGAGACTCACCCCTTTCTTGAAGAAGAAGAACTCCTTCATGTTGATGAGTCCCATGAGAATGGCGAGGACCCCCAGCGCGATGGTCACGTAATCCTTGATACCGAGGAACATGAAGATATTGAGCCACGCCGTCATGAACAGAAAATAAACGATCGCCGACGAGGCGACGAAAACGCTCCCGATCATGATCAGTTTCCTGCGGCTCCCGGCGTTCACCAGCAGCGTCAGCAGGAACATGAGCACCCACATCGCGCAGGGATTGATGCCGTCGAGCAGGCCGATGATGAAGGTGAACGACGGCAGACTCACCAGACTCGGGTCTATCGTGCCGAATATCGGGATATGGATAAGTTTGTCGGTCCGTTCGCCGCAGGTCTTTGAACTGTTCAAATGCTCTTCTATCATCTGTTCGAGCATCCGGTCGTGGACCCCTTTTCGGAAACCGACCACCGACTTCTTGCCGAGAATGAAGGTCGGGACACCGCGGCTCTCGATCTTGAGCTCCTCGCACTTTGTCTTGAAACGCTCGCGGTTCTCGGGAACCTGCGAGACCTCATAGTCGCGGAAGGTTATCTGTGGATAGCGCCCCTTGAGTTCCTCGATAAAGGGGTGTGCCTCCTTACAGTGCGGACATGACTGCGAGTAGAAGAAGTAGAAGACATTCTCGTCGCCGCCCTGATCCTGCGCCGACAGAAAGAACGGCAACGTGATAAGGAACAGCGCAAGGAAAAGGATCACTCGGCCGCGCATAGGACCTCCCGGAGAACAACGCATATAAAACGAACCGGCGGCCGATTATATTCCAAACCGACCGCCGGTCAAAATTATCACGAAACTGATAAAGAACAGAGAAGCGGGAACTTAGTAGCAGTAACCCTGAATACAGGGCTGGCCCGAACAGCAGGTATCGTTCTCGGTGCACACTTCGCCCGCCGGGATGCATTCCTTCGCGTTGAGGAGCATCAGCGCCGAACCGGTGTTGCAGGTGGGGTTCTCGTAGCAGACCAGATCGCCCGTTTTGCACTCGAAGCACTTGGAGTTCGGATCGGTCGAGCTGTAGGTTTGGCACTTGGTCTCGCCGACCTTGCAGGCGGCCGGGACGCACTGTTTGCCGTCCATGTAGACTTCGCCCTGCTTACAGATGCCGCACTGCTGGAGGGTCGATGTCGTGAGACACTTCAGGTTCAGGAAGCCCTTGTCGGCGTAGCAGCAACCGCTCGGACACGCGGTCTCACCGCAGGCGGCGCTGGAAGCGGTCGTATTCACGCAGCGGGCAAGCTTCGTATTGCACTTGGTGCCCGGATAATTGGCGCAGTCGGCGTCGGCCTGGCACCCTTCGGCGCACTTGGCATTGACACAAATAAGGCAGGTGCCGCACTCGGTGTCGGTCTTGCAGTTCTTGCCGACATTCGGGTTGTCGCAGGAACCGGTCGGCGTGTCGTTATCGGGCGTGACCGTGTCGGTGTCGCCGGGGGTGGTGTCGGTGTCGGTCGGAACCACCGTGTCGGAATCGCCGGTCACGTTGTCGGTCTCGGGCAGCTGATTGTCGGGCTTGACCGTGTCGGTGTCGCCGGTGGCGGGAGTGTCGGTGGTCAGGATGCCGGCCGGATCCTCACTCGAACAAGCGATAACGAAAAGAGCCGTAAGGCACAGAACGATCAAAGACGCCGTCTTCTTCATGGTATGACCTCCATACTGTGAAATAACATCAAGCATGATGTAGCGCGACTATAGCATAAAAGCAATAGATTTCAACTATTTTTTTGCCACACAGGGCCAAAGTGTTTAACTTCACTATGAATGTTCCTTTTTTCAACCCTTTTCCCTCTTGATCGCTCTCCAATATAAATAAAGCGGTACACACGTTCGATTAGACCGCCCACCAGAAAATAAAGTTCCGGTGAAAAAAGAAGATTTTTTTTCTTGACAAGAACCACCGGCACGCGATATGCACAAAGTGCAACTTTTCTGTGGGGACGGGGGTCTCCGGTGGGGCGCGGAATACTGTATCTATTCTTCATCACGGTCCTTTTCTCGACCGAGTTCCGTACCATCTTCCAGACCGATGGAAGAACCTACTATGCTGTTGTTTTCTCTTTTAGTTTCTCTGACGACCCCGGCGAGGAAAAAGCCGCCGCGCCCGAACTTCTGCGTGAAAGTTCCGTCTATCTGTCGATACAAGAGGCGATGTATATCAAGAATCGTTTAGAGGAGATATTGGACGATGAAGAACCTGCGGAAGACGACATCGACGACCCTGAAGAGCCTCTCTCTGTGCCTCTCCCTGCTGTTCCTGTGGGGGAATCTTAGCGCGGCCGAGCTGGACCAGCTCGCCGGTTACCTGAAGGGCAAGAAGATCTCGGTCGAGACGCTGGAAAAGGACTACAGCTGCCACCGGCTCGACGATACGCTGGAACGGGGCCTGCGACAGGTGAAAGACCTTGAGCGGGCGGTCCGCGATGCCCGCGACAATACCCGTATCGCGGGGCTGTTCCCCAAATTCTCGGCGTGGGCCAAGTACCGCGAGGACGACCGCCTTTACCTCTACCAGCAGAACAACATCAGCGTCGGCAAGGACTACATCACCGTCGGCCCCGACGACAACAATACGACCATCGGCGATGTCAACGCCTTCGAGGTGGGTGGCAAACTTGAATTCGATCTTTCGCAACTGCTCTATAATCCCGACCTCATCAAATTCAGCGATCAGGAGCAGAAACTGCACCAGTTCAGAACCGAACTGGTCGAAAAGATGGTCTACGCCTACTATTATATAGCGGTAGTGAAAGCGCTGACGCTCAACGCCGTGGCGGTGCCGCCCGAGGTGATGCTGCCGGCCGAGATCACGGCGAAGAAACTCGTCCAGTGGTTCAAGGGACTTACCGATCTGAGGCTCGACCAATGCGCCGCTCAGTAGCGCTCCTTCTCGCAACGCTCTGGTGCTGCGTCGCCTGCGAGAAATTCTCCCTGCCGGAGACCAAATACGAATACTTTGAAGTGATCACATCGCCCGAAGAGCGGGTCTGGTATCCCGAAGAGACGCTGACCTTTACCTTCAGCGCCGCGCTGGACACCGGTAGTCTGGCGGAGGCCGTGACGATAGCATACGAAGGTGACCCGGTGCACGCGACCGTCGTGACGGCTGACGGCGACAAACTGCTGGTGAGCGGGCTCCTTGCCGACGCGACGCTCACCCTCACCATCGAGAGCGCCCTCAAATCGGCCGACCATCAGCCGCTGGTCGCCAAGAACGACGAAGGCTACGGCTCGGAACCGCAGGTGTTCATCTTCACCGTCGGTCCCGCCTTCCCGGCGGTGGCGCAGGTGTTCCCCGGCGAAACTCTCCGCGCCGAGAATATCGCCCTCCGGTTCACCGGCCCGGTCGACTGCGCCAAGATGACCGTCACCCCGAAACCGGTCGAGACGGTCGCGCAGGACGACGGTCTGCTCCTTTCGTTCTCCAGTGCGCCGACGAAACTCATCATCGCCGGGCTCGCCTCGCCGCTCCGCCCCGGCACCCTCCCCGACATCACCCTTTCCTTTACTGATAGCGCTCCCGCGTCGGCCGAACCGACCGTGACCGAAACGATACTCGACTCCGCCGTCTCGTTCACCATCGAAGGCGACGGGCTCGTCGCGGCGGCGCTGGACGATGCGCTCGCGGTGTGCGACGGCGACTGCACCCTCACCCGCGATGGGCTCACGGCAGGCACCGACTACTCGTTCGATATCACCCTCTACCTCACCGACGGCACCACGACCGTCACGCGAAATGTCTCCACCCTGCCGCCCGCGCCGCACATCATGATCAGCGAGGTGATGCACACCCCGGCGGGCGAACCGGAGAAGAACTGGGAATTCGTCGAACTTTACAACTTCGGCACGCTCGACTTCGACCTCACCACCTGCACGCTGGACGACCGCGCCGACGGCGCCGGGGAAGATCCGCTCGTCCCGCTCGTCGAGGGCGATGTCATCCTGAAGCCGGGCGAATACGCCATCATTCTCGGTAGTGAAAGCACGCTCCACCTCACCATCGATACCGATCCGCATGTCTACTTCGTCGACGATACCACGCTCGCCGACGGCGGTCTCACCTCGACCGAATCGCTCCAGATAAACTGCATCGTGAACGAGGCGATATCGCGCGAAGCCTTCTACGACGGCCTGTTCAAGGGGGCCGACCGCGGGCAGTCGGTCGTCATCGACACCCAAGGCCGCGCCTGCGCCTCGGCGGAGCAGGGCGGCACACCGGGCGCGGCGGAGAGCTGCCCGGAGTAAGACCGCCATATAAAAGAACTGGACACGGGAAAAGTTGCATCGTACCGACCGACACGCTAGAATCGACCGCGTAGTGTATGGAGAATGGGTTCATGACCTTCGATCCGACCAAACCCTTTAACGATCTACCGTTACTCCCCCCGACCATCGACATCGAAACGCGGCCGGTACTCAAACAACTGGCCCGTTCCCGGAGCGCACTTGCCGAACTGAAAGGCTACGCCGACATGATACCCAACAAACGGCTCCTGCTCGACGCGGTCGTACTGTTGGAGGCCAAGGACAGTTCCGGCATAGAGAACATCGTCACTACGCACGATGAACTGTATAAGGCGCTGGTCGCCGACCCCGCCACACTGTCGACCGCGGCCAAAGAAGTCATGAACTATCGCGCCGCCGTCTATCGCGGCCACGAACTGATACAGAAACGCGGCATCATCACCGCCAACATGCTCTGCGAGATACAGGCGGAACTCGAACAGAACAAGGCGGGCATCCGGAAATTGCCGGGAACGGTCCTGATGAACGACCGGACCGGTGCGGTCATCTACACCCCGCCGGTCGGCGAGGATACCCTTCGGACGCTTCTTGCCGATCTGGAACGCTATCTGAACACCGCCGATACGACCGATCCGCTCATCAAGATGGCGGTCGCGCACTATCAGTTCGAATCGATCCATCCCTTCTATGACGGCAACGGCCGCACCGGACGCATTCTCAATGTGCTCTATCTGGTGACCAACGGCCTGCTCGATTTCCCCCTGCTCTACCTCAGCCGTCACATCATCGCCCACAAGAGTGATTACTACCGGCTGTTCCAAGAGGTGCGCACCGCGCAACGCTGGGAGGAATGGGTGCTGTATATGCTCAAGGCGGTCGAAGAGACGGCGCTCTGGACCCACGCCCTTATCAGGAATATCAGAGGGCTTATGGAAACGACGGCCGAAAAGGTCCGGGTAGACCTGCCCAAGATATATTCCCGCGAACTGATAGAGTTGCTTTTCTCTCAGCCGTACATCCGCATCGACACGCTGGTCGCTCATGGTCTGTGCGAGCGGCGGACGGCGAGCAAGTATCTTTCTGAACTGGAAGCGGCCGGATTCCTTACCTCACAAAAAGAGTGGAAAACCAAGCTCTTTATCAATGCGGCGTTATTCGAACTTCTGAAGAAAAGCTGATTGTCGTGTGCATATAAATCGTTTTTATGCACACGAGAAGAGTGTCATGAGCATGTGGTGCACTTGAGGTCGTGGGAGCATTTGCAAGGCTAGTTCCTTTGATTTAACCGCCTGCTCTTCACACAATGTTAAGAATGACACCACCGGCCGCGTCTGCGCCCCGGCGGAGCAGGGCGGCACACCGGGCGCGGCGGAAACCTGTCCCGAGTAAACTTCTTGCCTTAGATATCGCCGGTGCTATAATCGCCGCATGGTTGGGATAAAACACCTCATCATTTTCGCGCTCCTTCTCGCCGCCTGCACCTCACACACCGCCAAAAACGATGCCGACACCGTGGTCCCCGACGGCGACACGCCGGTGGTTGATGATGCGGTCGAGACAGAAGCCGACGACTTCATCTTCGTCGAGGCGGACGAGGCTCTTCCCGATTCCGATATTGATATGTATTGTCCGTTGCCCGAGGATGCTCAATATCCCTACTATCGCGAAGATGGGTCAATTCATTTCTGCCGTCCCTGTGATCTCCCTCCGGACGACTTTGACCCTGATTGTGTGCGCTCGTTATGGGATGACAACAACAAAAAGATTTATGATGCTTGGAGTGCCGGAGAGTTTGAGAATAACGACCAGATCAACGAGTGCTATCCGTACCCCTGCGATTGGAATGTGAAACCAGCGACGACGACTAACGACGCCGAGATACATCAATGTGATATTCGGCTTAACCCCGATGGTTGGCCTCATGTGTATCCTACCGGCCCTCAACAGGCATTTCTGAATGACGGCAAAGTGACAATGTTTATTCTTAATGGGGATATCGAGAGTGAAAATTTAAGAAGCCACAGACTGGCATTGTATGATATATCTCTGGGCAAATATGCTATTTATTCCGGGCGCGCAAACAATAGTTTCTCAACATCACGAACGGGCATTTTAGCTCAGGCTTCCGATGGAAAGGATCTTTTTACTTTTTACATAGACCATCAATCTGTCCCTATTAAGTATAAAGCAGTTTATGGTACAGATGATCGAGAATATGGGGCAATGATTTCCGGCAATCCATCTCTAAATGATTGGGCCATTTTTTCTTATCGTGCGAAAACAAACCCTAGTGTGTATAAAACTCTCTATGCTAGAGTCAACGAGTGGAAATGGCAAGCGATTGTCGAAGGGAATAATGGCTATGTGGGTAACACGACCATTGTCGGTGACAAGGCGATGTTCTACGATGTTACAACGAAGCAAAGTTATTTCTGTGATCTGTCGAAAACGCCCAAAAGCGTTGCAGACTGCACCCGCCTAGGACGCGAAGGAGAAGTCGCGACCTTCGCCATGTTCAACCGAAACAATGCCAACGAAGTGATCTATTGGGTGTTCAAGGAAGGGATGCCGGGAACTGAGTATGTACTGCTCGATATCTCGACGACACCTTTTACGGTTAAGAAAATCTTCAATGTGCCGTCGACCGAGGCAACATTCACGCGGCAGATGTACCCGTTCGCTTACGACGGGACAATTCTTGCCTACAATGAAGAGTTCACGAACTCGACGGGAACCAATTACGATCAGAAGGTGTGTTTCTATCGGCTTGACGAGGAAAAGACCTACTGTAGTTTAAAGCGAACATTTCACGGCAACTATGGCGGGTTGCAAGGGTATGCATCATGGGAAGGCAAGTATCTGCTCTGGCAAGGATATACCGTCCCCGGTTTTTATCTTCGTGACCTCGACTGTTACTGCGCGAAAGAAGGCGTCTGCCCGTTCGAGGGATTGAAGTGAACCGTCCAGCGGCCGCCGCGATGAAGTCAGACCTCGCATGACGAAGCGCCCGCTTCAAAAAAAACTTGATTTTTGTCCTACCCTCAATACAGTCGAGCCCGCTACACGGGGTGTAGCTCAGCTGGCTAGAGTGCTTGCTTTGGGAGCAAGTGGCCGGAGGTTCAAGTCCTCTCACCCCGACCAGCTGTGCCCGTAGCTCAGTTGGATAGAGCAACTGACTTCTAATCAGTAGGCCAGAGGTTCGATTCCTCTCGGGCACGCCAGGTTGTTTTTTCACATTGCGAGTATGGTGGGTGTAGTTCAATGGTAGAGCACCGGATTGTGATTCCGGGCGTTGTGGGTTCGAGTCCCATTACCCACCCCATTTTTGGTGGGCCCTTAGCTCAGTTGGTAGAGCAACTGACTCTTAATCAGTGGGTCGAAGGTTCGAATCCTTCAGGGCCTACCATCCATATTTCAAGCGTACATTCCCCATCGATAGATACCGAACGGCAAAAATTCGGTCGTTGCGAGAGTGGCGGAATTGGCAGACGCACTGGACTTAGGATCCAGCGGGTAACACCTTGGGGGTTCGACTCCCCCCCCTCGCACCAATTTTTCCAAGTGGTGGAATATGTTGCGCCCCGAACCGTTTTCAGTAGGATGTTTCGCGCGCATGTGTAGGTAACCAGACATATTACGAGGAACTCATGGATCACAAGATCACTCACCTGAGCAGTGTGGAAAAAGAGCTCACCGTCACCGTCCCGGCCGCCGAGGTCTCCGAAACTCTGAGTGACGCCTTCAAGCGCATGTCGCAGACGGCGCAGGTCAAGGGCTTCCGTCCCGGCAAAGTGCCGATGCACGTCATCAAGCAGTTCTACGGCAAGAGCGTCAAGGACGATACCGAGCAGTATTTCATCGGGACCGGCATACAGGAGGCGATCACCAAAGAGAAACTGCGCCTCATCCGCTATCCGCTGGTCAATCAGAAGGACGACCTCGCCGAAGGCAAGGATTTCACCTTCACCTTCCGCGTCGAGATATTCCCCGAGATCGCGGTCGCACCGAAGGACTACTCCATCGAGTTCGTCGCGGCCGAATTCAAAGAGGAGATGCTCACTGAGGAGCTGAACGGCTTCCGCCGCCGCCACACCAAATTCACGGCGGTCGAACGGCCCGCCAAGAACGGCGACCGCGTCACGGTCAATTTCACCGGCACCATCGGCGGCGTCGCGGTGGACGGTGTGACGGGTAGCGCCGTACCGGTCATACTCGGCGAGAAGAACTTCCTCCCCGCCTTCGAGGAGGCGCTCATGGGCCGCAAAGCGGGCGAGAAGCTGAACACCCCCATCGCGTTCCCCGAGAACTATCATTCGAAGGAACTGGCCGGCAAGACGGTCGACTTCGCGATAGAGATAACGACGGTCGAAGAATCGAACACCCCCGAACTGACCGACGAGCTGATGGCCGAAAAGGGCGACGGGGTCAAGACGGTGGCCGAGTTCACGCAGAAGACGCGCGAACGGATCGAGAGCTACCTTGAAGATATCAACCGCGAG
>Ga0074195_1002750_pt1 | contig 18499 bp, 13 predicted proteins | sample EPASupsiteHSE623_FD_64525 | JGI IMG/M metagenome (GOLD analysis project Ga0074195, IMG submission 64525) | Bioremediated contaminated groundwater from EPA Superfund site, New Mexico - Sample HSE6-23 | ecosystem: Environmental > Aquatic > Deep subsurface > Groundwater > Contaminated ...
ACATCCGAGCATAACATTGCTTTAATTAAATCCACCCTGCCCGCGGTACAATTTCACCGGTTTATTCAGTTTCAGCTTCAGCACGGTAACATATTTATCCTGCACATCACCGGGAATATCAATGTAAACAAGCCCCGGGACATGGCTCCAGGAAATTTTTCCGACGACTTTGTGCTTTAGTTTTGTGCCATTTCCCAGGACAGTGATCTCTTCGATTTTATTTTCCAGCCCCTTTACCATGATGGTACCCTCAACCTGGCCGTGGAGAAACAGGTAAAGGTTTGTCGAATCTTTCGAAAGGGTCGTAGGACCGTAGAAATGGCCCTGTGGAATACCCCCGATTGAATTGAAGATTGCCTCGCCATGTTTTTTATTCCACATGCCCAGTTCTTTTAAAACGATTACCTGTTCCTCAGGGATGGTACCGTCCTCCCTTGGACCAAAATCGAGCAGCAGGTTTCCACCGTTGGAAACCACATCAACAAAAATCGTGATGACTTCAAAAGGAGTCTTCCAGTTTTCATCATGATGGAATCCCCAGTTATCATTGGTGGTCATGCAAAGTTCCCACCAGCTGAATTTCGGTCGTGTTACCGGGAAGTTCTGCTCAGGCGTTTCATAATCCCCGTATCCCTGGAGGCGTCCGTTGATAATGGCGTTGGGATTATTTGCCAGGATAACCTGGCGGATCTTCTCCGATTCCCATTGCTCGGCGCTGTGTTCCCAGTCGCCGTCAAACCACCACAGGTCCGGGTTGAGTTGTTTACTGATCTCCATGATCTGCCCCTGGAAAAATTTACGGAATTTGTTCCAGCGGTCGTAATCATTCTCGATTTTATATTTCGAACTGTCCTTCAGGAAGCCGGGATAATCAGGATTGGTCCAGTCGATCAGAGAAAAATAGGCCCCGCATTTAATGTCCCGTTTGCGCAACTCCTCAAAAAATGGTTTGATCATATCGCGCCTGGCCGGTGTGGATTTGACGATACTCAAATCATTCATTTTCGTATCATACATGGCAACACCGTCATGGTGCTTTGTCGTGATAACTGCATAGCGTGCCCCTGTTTCCCTGATCAGGTCTGCCCAGTAGGCCGGATCATATTTGTTCAGGGTGAATCCTTTCAGTTGCTTCATGTAATCGGCATGGCTGATCTTTTTGTTGTGAAAGCTCCAAGATTCATCAATTCCATCAACGGAATAAATCCCTGCATGGATAAAGATCCCGAGTTTGGCATCTGCAAACCACTGCATTTTCTGCCGGATGTCATCAGGACTGATCTTCTGCTGACCAATACCTTGTAATGAAGTTATAAACAGGCAAATCCCAATTATAAATCCAGTTTTCATATCGAAGTAAATTTGCTTTGTATAAATTTGCATTGAAAAGTCCGATCAATTGGATCCTGAGCGTAGCCGAAGGATACAATCGATTGTTAATGAACACACTTCGACTCCGCTCAGTGTTCCAAATATACTGCATTTGACTAGTCGGAGTAGACTCAAATAATAACTATTTGTCACTTACCTCATTATTTGTTTTCTCATCAATCACTAACTCATTAGCACATTATCACATCAGCACATTATCACATCATCACATCATCACATCAGCACATTACCACATCAGCATATTACCACATCAGCACATTACCACATCAGCACATCATCACTTCAGGGGGCTGAAACGATGAAAACCAACGCCGGGGTTGAAGCCATCTCACGCCGGAACGATTCGGGGATCATCGCTGTTTTTTTATCCTTTTTGAATTGAATGGTCAGTTTTTTTTGATTGCCGAGCAACCCGATTTCGGTAATGCCGCCGATCATCTTTTCAGGGAGTTCGATGCGATCAGGCATTGGCTCACCCTCTTTCAGCAAATAAAAGATAAATTTTGTGCGACCATCTTTGCTTTGTGTGAAGCAGAAATTGCCTTGCTGATAAGGCGCCAGCGGGCGAGTATTATAAATGGCCCGGCTGTTCACCTTCATCCATTCACCGATGCCCTGCAACCGCTCATAAACCTGGGGAACCAATTCTCCGGTTTTATCCGGGCCCACACCCAGTAAAAGATTGCCACCTTTGGCCACAATCTGAATGAGGGTATGGATCGCCCAGGTCACCGACTTGTATTTTTCCCCCGGACCAGTGCTGTACCAGCTGTCGCCCAGTGTGATGCAACTTTCCCATGGATAATCTGGGATGGTCTCCGGGATCTGCTGTTCCGGCGTGCGGTAATTTTCAAACTCCCCATGAACAGTCCGGTCAACGATCAGCAATCCAGGCTGGTTTTTCCTGGCCATCCCGGCAATTTTTGGAATGTCAACATCCTGGATCCACTGGTGCCGGCCCAGCCAGGGTTTGGTCTCTTCGGTCAGGGATCCTGCCGGCCTTACCTGTCCGCCATCCAGCCAAAGGATATCAACCTTGCCGTAATCCTTCATAAGTTCCTCAATCTGATTGTAGGTGAACTTTTGAAATGACCTCCAGCGGTCGGGATACCTGGCCGGGTCATAGTTTACATTTCGGTCGAACACAGGGAAATAAGGCCACCAGTAATCGTCGTTATGCCAGTCGGGCTTACTGAAATAGGCGCCAATACCCAATCCCTGCTGCCTGAAGGCGTTGAAAACCTCCTTGACCACATTGCTTTGCGGATTACCTGAGAAGATGCTTCCGCTGTTGGTGATCTTGTAATCTGTATACTTCGAATCATACATGCAAAATCCATCATGGTGTTTGGTGGTAAAAACCACATATTTCATCCCTGCATCTTTTGCTGCCTTTGCCCAATTCCCCGGATTGAATTTTACCGGGTTGAAAGTTTCCCGGATCTTTTCATAGGCTGCCGTGTACTTGTTGTAATCGTCAGAATAGGGCCCCCGGCGGATGCACCAGTCCTCATCTTCGGGGCACAGGCTCCAGCTTTCCACAACACCCCACTGGCTGTATGCACCCCAGTGAATGATCACGCCGAATTTCCAGTCCTGCCATTGGTGCAGTTTTGCGCTTACGGCCGAATCAACCGGCCATTTATAGGCAAAGTCAGGCTGAAGTTCCGGATCATCAATATAACGGATCCGTTTGTTGAACATTTCCTGGCCGTTCACAATGACCTTGAGATAAAACCTTCCTTTTGGATGACGGGAAAGATCATAGGTGAAGATACCCTCTTTCAACTGTGGGTAGCGATGCTCTTCCACGATTGCTCCACCCGGATCGGCAACAAGTTTAACCAGCACATCTTCGGCCCTGTTCGCAAAATAATCAAGTGTTGTTTTATCCTTGGTCCTTGTGGGGTATAAGCCTATGGCATAGTCACCGGACCTGATGCTGTCCGGTTTGGGACCTGTACTGAAATTGTATGTCCACCCCGACCCGCAGTCCGACTCAAAAGATTTGACCAGGTTGCCTTTGCCGTCCATCAGCCTGGCAATACCCCGGCCTCCCTTCGTGTTGTACCAGAATTCGAGTCCGTCGCCAGCCGTGTCGGTCAATGAAAGCTGGTAAGCCCCGGGTGGAAGTTTCAGCGTGTCGCAGTAAACTTTTGCAGCTGATAATGTTCCCAATTTCCTTTCCCTGATCACGGTTCCATCAGACGAAGTAACCTGGTAGCCATTGTGACCGGGTTCATTGTTGGTGAACAGGTAAAAAACCAGCACGGTGTCATGAACCGGTGCCGCGATGAAAGGAACTATCAGGGTGTTATCAGCAGGATATTCATCCTTTTTACCATCCGGTTTTAAAACAGTAACCTGGAATTTGTTCTCACCCGGTACTGAATTGATCATTCCGGGCAGATCGACGATCACGGATTTCCCGCGTATTAAACTTCCTACCCAGACAAATTGATTATATTCAAATCCAATGGTGCCGTATTGGATTGTCATGGCGTGTATCTCTCTGCTCCCCGAAGTTTTTACCACGATCCGGGGATTGGCTCCCGACGGATTCAGCCGCTTGTGGATTGCCTTGGATGAAGGAACAAGGACATCATCGATGGAAACATCATATTCTGCCACCGGTGCCGCATATTGAACCAGATAGGCACTGATTACCTCATTAGCGCTTGGTTTAGGCGAAATATATGATTGCATTGCAAAATCAATTGTGTGAAAACTGTTCAAACTGCCCGTGGGGGCCGTGGATCGACCCGTTGTCTGTTGTCCGTCCTGGTGTTCTCCGCTCTCCTTATTATTGTTTCCGAACCCAAGCGGTAGATCGTATACATCGGGCTGAACCAAGTACCCTGGACACCAGTTCGCACGATCATAGATCCAGGTACCCGCCTGGGGATACAATGGATTGTCGCCGCATTTTTTCCACATGGGTTTTTTATCAATCAACTTTCCGTCATAAAATATTTCCCTGTATTTATTGCAGAACTCACCGCATCCGTCGGGTTCGTCCATGCCATGGCCGGTTTGGACGACACGTAAACGGGCAAATGAAGCACCAAATGCAGCTTCGAAAGTAACTGGCGCCAGTTTATTTTCTATGGGATTCAGGCTGTCACCATAGGCAAAATGATCATCATAGATTTTCTCAATGAAAATGGACTGGTAAGCCGGCTTACCCCTGATAATCTCAAAGTCTATCGTAATGGCCCATCCACGGTCATTATTGGGTTCATACCCCGAGTGATTGTATTCGACCTCAACGCTGTCACGCAAAATCATTCTGAAATCGGTCACATCCACCTCCCATTGAAAGCTCCAGTCCCTGCCAAAAGCGCCGCCGTAGGGGGTCAGCATCCTGCCGAGTTCATAATCCTGCGATGCGCCATGAATGCCGCCTTGCCTTCGAATGGTGATCCGGTCTGAATAGTCCCAGTCGGCACACCGCATGGTGTCGGGGCAGCCGAATTTCACATGCATGACAATCTTACGGACAGGGCTTTCTGCCGGAGGAAATACACCCCAGCCAGGATATGGATTTATCCCCCTGGAAGGATCGGTTACCACTGTCACCTTGTGATGGGTAATCACATGAAGCGTATCCCCGGGTGCGGCAGTTGCTTGGCAGGTTATCCAGATGGCTGCAAAGAGCAAAACGAGTGTGTATTTCATCATTTAATGATTTTAATCAATCTGTTCACGAATAATTTTCTACGCCATCCATCATTGAGTCCACTCCGAAAAGTCTGATCTGTTGGATCCTGAGCGGAGTCGAAGGATGCAATCATCTGTTAATGAGGACACTTCGACTTCGCTCAGTGTCCTTGATTCGTTGAAACTACCTTTTCAAAGTAGACTCAACTGTTATAATTTCCCTCAACCTGATATCCTTTGATGATGATCCGATCATGATCCGGAATTCCCCGGGCTCGGCAATCCATTCCATTTTATCATTCAGCATCCTGAGTAAATCCGGCGTGATGGTGAAAGTAACATCTTTTTCTTCACCTGTCTTCAGATGGATCCTGTGAAATCCCTTTAACTCTTTTACCGGTCGCGACACCGATGCCAACAAGTCGCGGATGTACAACTGCGCAACCTCATCTCCATCAAACGGACCTGTATTTTTAATTTTAAAGGAAACCTGGATGGATTCCTTTGTTGATGGATGCTTTTTATCGATGCGGAGGTCAGTATAATCAAAGGTGCTGTAACTCAATCCGAATCCGAACGGGAACAGGGGTTCACCGGTCAGGTTCGCATAGTCGTCGGTGCGTCCGGTGGGCTTGTGGTTGTAAACAAGCGGCAACTGACCTTCACTTATCGGGAAAGTAATAGGAAGTCGACCCGCCGGGTTGTAGTCGCCAAAGAGGACATCGGCAACTGCGTGACCTCCCTCTTCGCCAGGGTACCAGGCATCGATCACCGCATTAACATTTCCGATCCAATTACTCATGGTGATCGCGCTGCCACCGATGAGTATGACGATCACTGGTTTCCCGGTTGCCGCGATGCGGTTGATCATCTCCTCCTGATGGCCGGGGAGGTTCAGGTATGCTCTGTCCAATGATTCTCCCTCTTCAATGCCAGCAACCACGATGGCCGCTTCCGACCTGGTAACGGCGGCTACTGCCTCATTAAGCCGGGATTGCCAGTCACGGTCAACACCCACATCCCAGATCAGTTTCAGCCAAACCGATCCCGAAGATTCAAAAAATTCTACCCGGATGTCGTATTCCCTGCCCTTTTCGAAGAAGAAATCGGCCATGATGGTGCTGTATGACTGCTTTTTCCAGTTATCGATCACCAGTTTTCCGTCGAGGTATAGCCGGTAACCGTCGTTGCCGTCGAGACCGACCCTGAATTTTCCGGTTTCGGGTGAGATCAGGCTACCGGTCCAACGCACGGAGTAGAAGTCGTAATTAATGTCAGGATGGGGCGCGAACAGGGTCCACCGGAAATTCATTTCCCTGTCAACTCTTGTCACTACTGGTTTACCGGAGAGATCAATGTTATTGAAGTATTCTCCGGTCAGCCCGTTTTCCCGTTTCCCATTAATCATGGTTACCATGCTGGTAGCGGGAACAGGAACCCATGCAGCGGAGTGGCGGCCACATCCGGGGTTAAAAGAAATTTCACACTGGTCACCCAGTTTCGTTTTAATTCCATCGAGGATGCTGGTCTTTCCGTTCCCGGGACCGCTATAGCCACCGAGACGCGCTTCTGTTGCATCAGTGCCAATGACAGCCAGGGATTTTATTGCCTTGTTAATCGGTAATACTGCCTTCTCCCTTCCCGGCATGGACGAATTTTTCAGCAAAACGATCGATTCCAACGCAGCCTTTTTTGCTATGATTTTATGCTCCGGATTCCCATTCCATCGTTGAACCTCATCCTCATCAACATATGGATTTTCAAAAAGCCCAAGCTGAAATTTCACCCTAAGTACCCTGGCAACTGCACTGTCGATGGTTGCCTGGCCAATCCTGCCATCAAGGAAAGGCGGGATAAACAGTTTGTAATGGTCATAATCCGTCTGGAAGATGACATCGAGCCCCCTATTCATTGCGTTTGCGGATGCTTCGGGGTAATCTCCTGCAGTGAAATGCAGCACGTTTGCACCTCCGACTGCGCAGGCATCGGAAATGATGAATCCTTTGAATTTCATCTCCTCCCTGAGCTTTTTATTGAGCAACCATTCATTGGCGGTACATGGGTGGCCGTTGAGCGAATTGTACGACGTCATGACACTGCGTGAGCCACCGCGATCGAAACATGCCTTGAATGGGGGAAGGTAGATCTCCTCCAGCAGCCGCTCATTGATATCGACAGGGTAGCTGTCGCGACCGCCGTCGCCGCTGTTTGCAAGAAAATGTTTTGGGGTGGTGACGATGCCCATCTTTTCAAAGGCAGATACAAAAGCCACGCCCATCTCCGAAGAAAGGAAAGGATCTTCACCATATGTTTCCTCCACTCTGCCCCAGCGGACATCACTGGCGACATTCACCACCGGGGATAAGATCTGTCGGATCCCCCTGCTTTTTGTCTCCCTGGCAATGGCGCCTGCCACTCTGCCCATCAGGGAGGTATCCCAGGTCGCCGCCAGAGCGATCGATTGCGGGAAGGCTGTTGCTCCCCCGCGGACAAGTCCGTGAAGGGCCTCATCAAAGGCAATAATCGGAATGCCTAACCTGGTCTCATTCACGAAGTATTCCTGTATGGAATTGATCTTTCGGGCTGTTTCCATTGCCGTTGAGGAAGAACTGTAATTGAGCATCTGACCTGCAGCATCAAGACTTCCAATTGTGCTTACTTGGAAACCGAAGATACCGTTTTTGTAACGCTCTTTCCCACCATCCAGGTCGCCGGGGATCATGAACAATTGCCAGAATTTCTCCTCCATGGTCATACGATGCAGCAAGTCCTGCACGCGTGCTTCGATTGCCAGGACCGGGTTCTTGTAGGGCAAATCCTGTATTGATTGCGTATAAACAGAATCAGAAACCTGAGGATCGGCAGTACCGGTGGTCAGGGCAAAACTGTTCACTGATAATAACAGTGCCAGGGAAAAGCAAAGCATGCTTCTGGTCATGTGATCCTCCTTAAAGACTGTGATTTGAAAGGTAAACTTCAAAAATAACATTTTTATCGTTTTCTTCGTAAATTAGCCGGAGGATTGTCATGGAGATAACACTCTGCCGAAGTAAAACAACTCTTAAATAGAATCCGGATGGATTACATTGATTACTATAAAATTCTTGAACTGGATAAAGGTGCCGGTACTGCTGATATCAAAAAGGCCTATCGCAGGCTGGCCCGGAAATATCATCCCGACCTGAATCCGAATGATAAAGGTGCCAAATTAAAGTTTCAGCAAATCAATGAGGCCAATGAAGTCTTGAGCGACCCTGAGAAGCGGAAGAAATATGATAAATATGGCCAGGAATGGAAGCATGCCGACGATTTTGACAAGGCCGGAGCGCAGCAGTCCCAATACCGCCGGTCGCAAGGTCGGCAATCCCGGGCGGAGGATTTTTCGGGAAGTGATTTCTCTGACTTTTTCGAATCCATGTTTGGTGGCGCCTCTGGCAATCGCGGAAGGGGGCAGGCAAAGTTCCGGGGTCAGGACTTCAACGCTGAACTTCAGCTGACCCTAAGGGATGTTTATAAAACCCACAAGCGAACCCTCACCGTCAATGGAAAAAATATCCGGCTCACCATTCCTGCCGGGATTGAAAACGGCCAGACCATTAAAATCGCCGGCCATGGCAGTGAAGGTGTGAACGGCGGCCCGCCGGGCGACCTGTATATCACCTTTTCCATTGTCAATGATACTTTGTTTAAACGTGAAGGGGATAGTCTGCATGCAACAGTGGAAATCGATCTTTATACGGCCGTTTTGGGAGGAGAGATTACAGTTGGTACCTTTGATGGCATGGTTAAATTGCAGGTGAAGCCCGAAACTCAGAACGGCACCAAGGTGAAGCTCAAGGGAAAAGGTTTCCCGGTGTATAAAAGGGAGGGAGAATATGGTGATCTTTATCTCACTTATAATGTGAAAATTCCAAACGGGCTAACCCAACGGGAAAAGGAGTTATTCATAGAATTGTCCAAAATTCACAAACATGGAAACTAAACATTTGATACCTGTTGAACAATTCTGCAGTCATTACAATATCGAGTTTTCGTTTATCGATTCATTACACGAATACGGGCTGGTCCAATTAACCAGAGTTGAAGAGGTCCGCTATATTATTCCTGAACAGATTTACGAACTTGAGCGGATGATTCGCCTCCATTACGAGCTTGATATCAACATCGAAGGCATTGATGCAATTTCTCACCTGCTTCAGCGGGTCGATCAGCTGCAGGATGAACTGCGCATCATGAAAAACAGGCTGAGCCGATATGAGGCAGGGTGACCTGTTTATTGACATTGCCTTACTGAAATCGTATCTTTGAGAGTGTTTTAACGATTACGCCTTATGTCAGATAATTCCGGGAAAATCATTCAGCTGCAAAACAAGCTGGAGATGTTGCTTAAGCAACATGTCATATTTCAGGAAAAACTCGACTCCCTTCATTCCGAAATTCAAATTCTGAAAGCCCAGGACGAAGAAAATGAGATTGTTGTGGAACAATTACCCCCTGAAACCTATCATGAGGCACCGGCAGAGGTTGCTACACCGGAGGCACCAGAAGATGAACCAACGAAAATCAAAACCGATATCGAGAAATTCATCGGCGAAAATCTCATCAACAAAATCGGAATAATCATCACCATCATCGGAGTCGGAATCGGGGCCAAATATGCCATCGACCATGACCTGATCAGCCCATGGACCAGAATCATCCTCGGATACCTGGTGGGAGCGGGATTACTTGGCTTCGCCTTTCATCTAAGGAAAAAATATGCGAATTTCAGTGCCGTATTGCTTAGCGGTTCAATGGCTATCATGTATTTCATCACCTTTGCCGCCTATACGTTTTATAGCCTGATCCCGCTGCTTCCGACGTTCATCATGATGACGATTTTTACTGTGTTTACTGTTGCTGCAGCCCTCACCTATAACAAACAGGTGATTGCGCACATTGGCCTGGTTGGCGCTTATGCCGTGCCTTTCCTGCTTAGCGACAAGTCGGGAAACGTTGTAGCCCTGTTCAGCTATATTGCCATCATCAATATAGGAATACTCGTAATTGCCTATAAAAAATACTGGAAACCACTTTATTACTCTTCCTTCATACTTACCTGGCTCATTTTTCTTACCTGGTACATTACCGGCTACAAAACAGCGGAGCATTTTGCAATGTCCCTGGTTTTTATTTCCCTCTTCTTTACCACCTTTTATATCATTAGTCTCGCATACAAACTGGCCCGGAAGGAAAAATTTGAAATTGAAGATATCCTGCTGCTGCTGGCAAATTCTGCCGTCTTTTATGGATTGGGATACGATATACTTCGCGCACATCAAACCGGAGAGGATTTCCTTGGGGCCTTTACCCTGGCGAATGCACTCATCAATCTGGTTATCGCTGTCATTATCTACCTGCGAAAACCGGCCGACCGGAATCTGCTGGCATTCGTGACAGGACTGGCTGTCATCTTTGCCACCATCGCCGTCCCTGTTCAACTTGATGGCAAATGGGTAACCATGCTGTGGGCCGGTGAAGTTGCCATCCTGTTCTGGATTGGCCGAACGAAAAACGTTGCGGTGTACGAGTCTCTTTCCTATCCTATGATGTTCCTGGTCTTCTGCAGTCTACTGATCGACTGGGATACTGTTTACAATAGTTATGATCCGGCACTGCCAGGTACAAGGATCACACCGTTATTCAATGTTAATTTCCTGACCTCAGCGATTTTTATCACCGCTTTTTCCTTTGTAAATTTCATTAACAACCAGAGGCAGTTTGTGTCTTCGTTAAGCATTAATAAGTTGCTCACCAACATCATGAATTTCGCCATGCCTGCCATTTTGCTGGTTGCAGTATATCTCGCTTTTGTGATGGAGCTAACCACTTTCTGGAATCAATTGTATATTGATTCAAAAGTGATCATCGATCAGGATTTAACCGTGCCGAAGCATATCTGGAATCATGACATTCAGATTTACAGCACCATTACCATCTTTGCTTATACAATGACATTTTTATCCGTACTCACCTTTATAAATATCCTGAGAATAAAAAGCAGCATGATGGGGCTCATCAACCTTGCCCTGAATGGAATAGCTGTGGGTTTGTTCCTTTCTGTCGGATTATTTGCGATCGGATACCTGCGTGAGAGTTTCCTGAGCCAGGAGCTATCCGGATTTTATTACAGGGGGATCATGAACATCGGGATCAGGTATTTTTCATTTATATTCCTTGGAATGATGCTCTTCTCCATCTATAAATATATTTACCAACTATTTCTGAAGGTTGATTTTAAAATGGAGTTTGATTTTCTGCTTCATGTCGCCATATTGACCATTACCGCTAATGAACTTATTAACTGGATGGACCTATTCCGGTCGGAACAATCCTATAAACTGGGACTAAGCATCCTGTTTGGCGTTTATGCCCTGATCCTGATCTCCCTGGGGATATGGAAAAAGAAGAAATACCTGCGCATCGGCGCCATCGTCCTGTTCGGTGCAACCCTGGTTAAACTTTTCATCTATGATCTGAGCGATCTGAACACAATTTCCAAAACAATCGTATTTGTATCCTTGGGAATATTGCTGCTGGTCATATCATTTCTTTACAATAAGTACAAGAATCTGATATTTGATCATGATTGAGATCATTTATTTACCTTTGCGCCCTATTGATCCAAAAATCAATGTATTCTGAGGTGCGGGATGCTGCACCTCTTTTTTAATTTTGTATCTGTACTGATATATCTGCATGAAGCATGACCCAAAATAAGACTATTAGCTCGCCGGTTCCATTTTCAATCTTTTTAGAAGATTTGAAAACCAGGATGCAACATGTTTTCAGGGCTGAACCTGAACCCGACCGTTTGACGTTACGCAGAGGAGTTCCCATGGCAGTTATAAGTGAGATCATGCCGGCTAATCCGCTTTCGGTATCTATTCCTGCAATTTATGGCGGCCGGGGAGGACATATTGATGAAATTCTGGCGGTTTTGTCGGCGGCATCCTATGAATCCCTTGCGCTATCATTGACGCTTGGCATTAATTCCGGATTGTTTTTACAGCCTGTGACGAAATATGCCAGAGAGGATGTTAAAAAGGAGGTTTTCAGCCGGTTCCTTGCCAAGGTGACCATGGGTGGATTGATGATCACGGAGCCTGAATTTGGCACGGATGCCCTCAATATGCAAACCTTCTTCACTGAAGGGAAGGAAAAGTTTCATATCAGGGGTTTAAAACATTGGGCGGGACTAACCGGTTATGCCGACTACTGGTTACTCACTGCACGCGAGCGGGTCAACTCAGGCGATCTGAAAAGAGATATCGATTTTTTTATCTGTGATGTTCATGCTCCGGACCAGGAGATCATCGTTGAGGAATATTTTGACAACCTTGGATTGCACCAGATCCCATACGGACGGAACCGCATTGATGTTCAGATACCTAAATCCTACAAACTTGAACCAAAATCTACCGGGATCAAGCTGCTGCTCGACCTGTTGCACCGGAGCAGGCTACATTTCCCGGGAATGGCACATGGTTTTATTCATCGCATGATGGATGAGGCGATTGATCATTGCAAGCAACGTTGGGTAAGCGGGAACAGCCTTTTTAATTATGACCAGGTTCAGCAGCGACTTGCCAGATTACAGGCATCCTTCACCATAACTTCTGCTATGTGTGCTTACAGTAGCCATAAAGCCGGATTGGAACATGAACTGTCATCAAGCGGTTTGGTCGCAAATTCAATGAAGAGCCTGGCCACTGACCTTATGCAGGAGGCGGCGCAATCGCTCGTGCAGTTGGTTGGTGCAAGAGCTTACCGGTTCAGCCACATCGGGGGACGCGCCATAATCGACAGCCGCCCATTCCAGATTTTTGAAGGATCAAATGATATTCTGTATGCCCAGATATCGGAAAGTGTGGTTAAAAAAATGAAAAAGGGCAAAGAGCATAACCTTTTCCAGTTCATGCGCCTTTACAAGCATACCGAAAAGGCAGCCTGGCCGGTAAAGGAAATGCTGAACTTTGAATTGAACATGCAATTGCCCCAACGCAAAATGGTCGAGCTCGGAAAGGTTATCAGCCGCATCGTTTCGATGGAGATGGTCATGGACCTTGGTGTTAAAGGCTTCCATCAGGATATGGTCGATAACAGCCTCATGGTTTTGAAGCATGAGATTGCGGGATTGATGGGGCACTTCAGGTCGCCGGATACCAGCCTGGTTATTGAAGGGTACAAACAGGACAGTTCCTGGATGAATTTTGTATAAATTACATTCTATGAAAACAATTCTGCCTTTTCTTTTTGCTTTCATCCTTGTTGGATGTACCTCTCTTCAAAAGAAACCAGACACAGCTGAACTAATTTCCATTGACTTGGAATTCAGTAACATGAGTGTGGATAAGGGGCTGTTTACAGCCTTCCTTCATTATGCCGGTGATAGTGTCATAAAATTGCGTGAGGGAAAATTCCCTATCATAGGAAAAAATGAAATGGCATTGATTTACCAGTCGAGTTCCGATTCAGGTCTGGTACTTAAATGGAAACCTTTAAGGGCAGAGATCAGCATGTCGAACGACCTTGGATATACATTCGGAGAATGGGAACTTTACCTGAAGGAAAAGGATACCACCTTGTATGGTAATTATGTATCCATATGGAAAAAGCAGGCAGACGGTTCCTGGAAGTATATTCTTGATACCGGCGTCAATACGCCTAAACCCGCCGCAACCCAATGAAGATGATTCTGGTTATCGGTTGTGGCAGTTTCATCGGGGGAATATCGCGATACCTGATTTCTACGTTGGTCCACCAAAGGATACTGACATCGTTTCCCTTCGGAACCCTTACCGTCAATGTTTTGGGATGCCTGCTGATCGGTATCGTATTCGGATTGGCCGACAGGGGAAATATGTCGCAGGAATGGCGGTTATTTCTGGCAACGGGGATTCTTGGAGGGTTCACCACCTTCTCCGCTTTCTCAAACGAAACGGCCGGTATGCTGCGGGATGGTCAGTTCATGTATGCATCAGCCTATATTGCTGCGAGTGTCGTGTTAGGACTGATTGCCACATTTATCGGCATAATGATCATAAAACTGTTCTGATTATGGATAATAACCCAAATGCCAAACTGCTGCGTATTTTTATCGGGGAATCTGATAAATCAGGACAGACGCCTTTGTATGAAACCATCGTGTTCGAAGCCAAGAAACAGGGCCTATCAGGAGCAACTGTTACACGGGGGATTATGGGTTTTGGCCCGAATTCCAAAGTGCACACGGCAAAACTTTTCGAAATTTCATCAGATTTACCCTTGATCATTGAGATTGTTGATACCGAAGAAAAGATACGCGAATTTACAAAGCTCGTTGAGCAGCTATTTGAACAGACCAAATCAGGCGGATTGATTACCATCGAGAAAGCAGAGATAATTCGTTATAAAGCTGGAAAATGAAACCATCCTTCGTCAGTCCGAACCTTACGAATATGTACCGCGAATTTTTCGACAGCGAAAAAGCGGGGGGGCTGATATTGATCATTTGTACAGTTATTTCATTGATTCTTGCCAATTCTCCATTACAGGGTCCCTACCATGATTTCTGGCAAATTAATTTGGCAGGCCATGGAATCGGACATTGGATCAATGACGGATTGATGGCTGTTTTTTTTCTTCTTATCGGACTTGAACTTGAGCGTGAAATATATGCAGGTGAGTTGGCGGATCTAAAAAGCGCTGCACTGCCGTTTTTTGGTGCAATTGGTGGAATGGTTGTTCCAGCGGGTCTTTTTCTGATGCTCAACTTTGGCAAAGATTCCCAGGCGGGAGCAGGAATACCGATGGCTACGGATATCGCCTTTGCCATTGGCATTTTATCACTGCTTGGCAGCCGTGTTCCTGTATCTCTTAAAATTTTCCTTACGGCGCTGGCAGTCATGGACGATCTTGGTGCAATCCTTGTCATAGCAATTTTTTACACACAATCATTGTCATTGGAGAGTCTGACTATTGCCCTGTGCATTTTCGGGATCCTGCTGCTACTGAACCGGTTGCGTGTTCACAACTTGATTCCGTACGTGGTGGGAGGTGTGATAATGTGGTATTTCATGTTGCACTCAGGGATCCATGCAACAATTGCAGGCGTTTTACTTGCTTTTGCTGTGCCCTTTAGTGATGGCGGAGAAAAGTCACCATCCCTTTTACTACAACATTTTCTTCATAAACCCGTGGCTTTCATTATTTTGCCCCTTTTTGCACTAGCTAATACGGGAATAATTCTCAGTCCGGGTTGGACAAGTACGCTATCCCAATCGAACAGTTTAGGAATTTTACTTGGATTAATAATCGGAAAACCATTGGGAATCATCTTGTTCGCCTTCCTCGGTGCATTGCTTGGCCTATGTGCACTTCCAACTGACCTTAACTGGAAACACATCATTGGAGCGGGTTTTTTAGGAGGAATCGGATTTACCATGTCGATTTTCATTACACTGCTTGCATTCAACCAGCCTGAGATGATCGACGGATCTAAGATCGCCGTGCTGATTGCCTCATTTATAGCAGGAACAGGTGGTTTCCTTTGGCTTAGAGCCACGCTTAAAACAGTCCCGAAATAAATTCCTTCAGGGTCAGGTTGGCAAAATAATCGTCAATTCTGAATGGTTCCAGAACCTTCCTGATCGCCTCTTCATGATGGGCAATGCCGGTAAGGGCAGCCTCAATAATTTCGGTATCATACCTGCTGAAATAATCTCCGAAAATTTTAATATGCTGGATCGTGCCATTGTGAACATCCAGATCGAATTCAATTGTTCCGCTCTTTTCAGTCCGCACGATCTTCCTGAAATTGTAATTGGGTGAATATCCAAAGTTCCACTCCCAGGTCATGTATTTATCCCTTACCAGGTTATGTATTTTTTCATGATCCTCCTTTGATAATTCAACGAGTCGGGCATCAGGATACATGGTAATAATATGCTCCTCGATCATCGATTCGAATTGCTGAACATCCATGGGCTCCTTCAGATGTTCACTGATGTTTGTCACCCGGCTGCGCACCGATTTCACAGCCTTATCCTGGAATTTCAGGGGATCGGCCGTGAGCGCCTGAGCCAGGTTGGGCATATGAGCCGAAAATAGCAGGGTGCCATGATGCAATACCCTGGTTTTCCATATATGCTCTGCATTCCCGGAGAACTTCCGGCCATCGATTGTAAGATCATTCCGCCCTTCGAACTTGGCCGCGATGCCCATTTTTAGCAGGACCTCCAGTATTGGTTCAGTGTATCGCCTGAAATCGATCAGATTCTCGGAAGTGCCATTCCTTATAAAGGTGAAGTTCAGGTTGCCTAGATCGTGAAAAACCGCACCGCCGCCACTAAGTCTCCTGACAACCGGGATGTTGTTTTGTTTTACATATTCTACATTGATTTCGGCCAGCGTATTCTGGTGTTTTCCGACAATGATGGAAGGAGCATTCCGCCAGAGCATAAAAACATCTTTGTCAAAATTCTTCAGTACATATTCTTCGGTGGCGAGGTTGAAATAGGGGTCGGTGTTGTGCCGTTTAATGATGAGCATGTCAATTGGGATTTGCAGCAAAATTAAGGTTTTTCAAATAAATTTTTACCTTTGCACCACCGGAAGTGGTTGCATTTGATAATAATTTCTTTGAATGGACAGGCTGACATATTATTTTTTCAGATTTTTCATATTTCTCTTCAGGATAATCCCGTTTCACCTGCTTTATGGTTTGGCCGACCTGGTGTTTTATATGATCTATTATATGGCAGGCTACAGGAAGCAAGTTGTATTCCAAAACCTGCGAAATTCATTTCCAGAAAAGTCGGAGGCGGAAATTACCGCGATTGCCAAAGGTTTTTACCATCACCTCGCCGACATGCTGATTGAGAGCCTCAAGGCATTTACCATGTCAGAAGAGGCGGTGGTCAAGCGCTATAAATATTACAACACCGAAATTCTGGATGAATTGTATAAAAAGGGAGAGTCGGTCATCTGCATTGCAGGCCATTATGGCAATTGGGAATGGGGAGGACTTGCCTCGGGGCCGCAGTTGAAGCACAAACCGGTTGGTTTTTACAAACCCCTTACTAATAAGTATGTTGATGCTTATGTTCTGAAGACCCGGGTGAAAGGAAGGTCTAAACTGGCTTCCATTACCCAAACGGCCGAAACATTTAAAACCGATTGCGGAGAACCCGCCATTTTTTACATGGTTGCCGATCAAAGCCCCTCGAGTTCCAGGCTTGCATATTGGGTTGACTTTCTCAACCAGGAAACTGCTACATTGCATGGCCCTGAAAAATATGCCCGTATCCATAACTACCCTGTCGTATTCGCCTATGTTAAAAAGGTGAAACGCGGGTATTATACCGTTGATTTTAAGATGCTGGAGCCCGAACCGTTGAAAACAAAAACCGGCGAGTTAACAGGCCGGTTTATGAAGATGCTTGAAGAAATTATACGGTCAAATCCGGAATACTACCTCTGGTCACACCGCCGCTGGAAATTAAAGCGGTAGAAGTCTTATAAAATCTACAGTTTTCAGATTCCCGGCGGACTCCCTTAAATTTTACAGCAAACCATTATTCTGGTAAATAGCCAGCTGGGCAGCATAAAATTTATTGACCTTGGTCGTCTTCTGATTCCTGAGGTTGGTCAGTTCTCCAGAAATGAAATCTACCTTTATTTCATCCCCATCCTGAAGTTCAATAATATCAAGCACTTCGGGCTTGTAAGTGAGGATAGGCAAGGCAGCATTGATTGCATTCCGTTCATAGATGGCCCCGTATGATTCGGCAAGGATGCAGCTGATACCCAATGAAAGAAAACAATCAACGGCCTGCTGGCGTGAACTGCCCGCCCCGAAGTTTTTCCGGGTGATTACGATATCGCCGGGCTTTGCCTTTTTTGCAAAATCTTCAAACCCTTTAAGATTATCAAACGTATATTGGCCCATCTCCTTGATATCGGTTATGGTCAGATATCGGTTATGGAAAATCATATCCGTATCGACATCATCCTTGGCGATGATCCACACACGACCTTCAACAACCGTTGGCTTCTCGACTTTAACTTTTTTGTCCCGCGTCCCGTGTCCCACGTCCCGTGCCCCGCGTCCCGTGTCCCGCATCCCGTGTCCCGCGTCCCGTGTCCCGGTTGCATGGAAAAGTGCAGGTTTATCAGGGATCTGATCCGGTGTGGTAATGAAACCTGCAACCGCTGAGGCTGCAACCACCGCGGGCGATGCAAGGTAGACGAATCCTTTTCCCTGTTTGCCTTCAAAATTGCGATTCCCGGTGCTGATGGTCACCTCACCCGGACCGTTCTGACCAACCTGGCCGGCTGCACATCCTGCACAGCCTGCATTGGAAACCATGACGCCTGCTTCCTTGAATGTTTGGATAATCCCTTCATCCATGGCCTGGGTCCAAAT
>Ga0074195_1002751_pt1 | contig 18498 bp, 20 predicted proteins | sample EPASupsiteHSE623_FD_64525 | JGI IMG/M metagenome (GOLD analysis project Ga0074195, IMG submission 64525) | Bioremediated contaminated groundwater from EPA Superfund site, New Mexico - Sample HSE6-23 | ecosystem: Environmental > Aquatic > Deep subsurface > Groundwater > Contaminated ...
CGAGCAGTTGATGTCCGCACAAAATAAAATCCTGAGCGAATTGTCCGGTGTTGTCAAAGAACAGCTCAAGGTAAGCAGGGAAATACTCGCACATCTCCCAAAACATATCCAGAAATATGAGGACCCTGTCTCCCGGCACAGTGAAACCAGTACCCAGGAACAGAAAGAGCCGGCAAAGAAATCCAGCCCGGAAAAACGCGCTGATATCGTGATTGGTTCCTGATTTTTTAAGGAAGGCCAAATATTTTTTTTCACCTTTATCATTTATTGTACCAAAATAGCTGTGTGGTAAAAGCTATCCTTATAGTCCTGACATGCAAAGGTATTATGGCATTTCTTCACTGAAAAATGTCTGATTCACCATTCAGTAAACCAAAACCCCCGTAGTGTAGCGGTCAATCATGCCAGCCTTTGGAGCTGGCGACACCAGTTCGAATCTGGTCGGGGGTATACTGACGCAAAGTTAGAATCGCATCACAACTCTTTTAGGTAGACTGGTCAACCCTCTTTCATGTCTACCACGGCTACACAATCAGATCTTTTCTCGACCATCAAACCAGAATATTCGAACCATACGATCTCTGCCGGTCTTTCGTCTGGTCTTTTAACAAAGGAAGATGCCGCGTTAATCAGTGAATTCATCGCTGAGAAGCGGGCCTCAGTCGGGATCTGCGTTGGCCGGGCCAACATGCTCACCTTCAACTTGGTCGGATGGCGCCGGTTCATCGGACCGTACAACGAGCTCACCATTGCACAAGTCTATGCCGGCATCGATGCCCTAAAGGCCGGGAAGAGTCAACGCGGGAGACCGTTCAAACAGAATACCCTCGCTGACCATGTGGTGATCCTCAAACGGTTCCTGCTCTGGGCAATCGAAAACGGGTACAGCACAATTCCTGAGAAGAAGGTACGGGCCCTCAAACCTCCGGCAAAGAACACCATGACCAAGAAGGCATCGGACCTTCTGACTCCGGACGAGATCAAAGCAATCATCCAGGCATGCAAGCAGAGCGAGGACCGGGCCCTCATCATGCTGCTGTACGAAGGCGGGTTCCGGATTGGCGAGATCGCGCAGATGAAATGGGAAGATCTGATTTTCAATAATGGGGGTGTAGCAACCAGTGTCAAATTCAAGACCGCATTTACCCGGCACGTCCGGGCATACATGTGCACTCAGTACCTGCAGAACTGGAGAGCCGATTATCCGGGCAACCCGGAAGGTCCGGCTTACGTCTTCGTGAACAGCTGGGGCAAACCGTTCATTCATGCAACTATCGCAAAACGGATCCAGCGAATCGTCGAGCGGGCTGGGATTACTAAGCACGTCACCCCGCACCTGTTCCGGCACTCGAGAATTACGCACATGATCAACGATGGCGTTGGGGAGAGCGTTATCAAGATGATGATGTGGGGGACCGTCAACACAACAATGTTCGAAACCTATGCTCACCTGACCGGAAAAGACATCGATACCGAGATCTCCCGGGTCTACGGCCTCGTGAAGCCGGATGAGAAAAAGAAGGAGCCGATGGTCGCACCCCGCCAGTGCCCGCACTGCCAGCACATCAACCCGCCGACAACAACCTGGTGCTTCGGCTGCGGGGAATCACTCAGCCCCGACAGCGTCGCTACCGAGGACCAGATCAAGAACTTCATCATCCGGCATGGGAAGGAACTCGGGGAATATCTCATAAACATGAATAAGAATTCAGAATAACCGAAAATTCGGTAACTATATAGTCTTCAGTATATCAGTTAATTTCGTGCAAGACGACGGATGTGTGGCGAGGCCCACATAGACTAACCCTTTTTCAAAAATCTTGCTTGCACAGGTGAACCTATGGATCAACTTTACGTTACACGTGAAGCCATCGAAGCCTACGAACGCCGTACCGGTTTTCAGGGTCTCGGGCAATTTATGATCGACAAAGGACTGTTTGTTATGACGGAGGAAAACGCATGCAAAACGGCTTGAACCCCTGCCCGCTTTCTATGCCGGTCTACCACAACTGCACTAAAATACGAACAGGGAGGGTAGATCACTCTACCCATCTTCTATTTAATTTTTTTATGGTTAATTCTGCCGAACAGGTCTGGTGATTTCATGACGGTAAGCCAGGCGATCATTCGCAGAACTAGCGGAGGCAAGGTTTTCATCGAGACTCCGGACGGATCGTACCAGCTTTCGCAGGAACATCTCCGGAACATTCTCTTCTATGGGCAGCACGTGCCCATCATCCGGGATGGCGGTGACGCTGAAAGCGAGGCGGTCATTTTCGGGAAACGTCCCGGGTTTAATGGCGCCAGGAGGATCTTCTTCATCACGGCTGGGCGGTCTTTCTCGATCGCCGATGTTTCGTTTGTATCGGTCGTGAAGGGCAAGTGGGCCGCGGCCTCGATGGTTGCCGATCAGACCAAGGCGGCCGGCTATGCGTAAACGGGAGTGTCAAACATGGATGAGTAACGGTAGAAGTCCGGACTCTGTACCCTCACCGTGGAACCATGGGGGATGAAGTCCAGAGCGCCGCCCGTATTCTCACAACTCCCGGCCAGATTGTCGAAGTCCGGGCTATCACCGATGACGGGATAGCCTCGGGTTATTTCGATTCCCCGGAAGAGCTGGCGGCAAAAGTCGGAGCACTCGACAGCGTGCCCTCCGTTCAGGGCATCTACGTTACGCTCAATCCGGTCAACCCGGCCCTGCTCTCCCGCCGGTCCAACCGGATCAAGATGCGGCTGGGTAAGAAGGACGTCACGACCGCGGACAGTGATATCGTCCGGCGCCAGTGGCTGCCGGTCGATGTGGACCCGGTCCGGCCCTCGGGTGTTTCGTCGACCGAGGCGGAGCATGCGGCGGCGATAGCAAAGGCACGGCGGATAGCTGAGTACCTGGCCGGTATGGGCTGGCCGTCGCCAATCCTCGCGGATTCGGGGAACGGCGCCCACCTGCTGTACCGGATCGATCTTCCGAACGACGATGGATCGCGGGATCTGGTGAAACGTTGTCTCGAAGTCCTGGCGTCGGTCTTCAACGACGCGGTGGCACAGGTCGACGTCGCGAACTTCAACGCGGCCCGGATCTGGAAGCTTTACGGCACGATGAGCCGGAAGGGCGACAGCACCGCGGACCGGCCGCACCGCCGGGCTGCCATCATCGAGGTACCCGAGGAGCCAGGAATTGTCGATCATCCCATGCTCACCCGGCTGGCCAGGGTCCTGCCGGACCCTCCCGCCGTTTCCGCAGCGGTTCGCCCGCCCGGGAAAGCCGGGGTCCAGCCGGCGCGGGTCCCGCTGGATCTCCGTCGCTGGCTTTCCGATCATAACCTTTCGGCGCAGGCCGAGAAGCCCTACCAGGGCGGCACGCTGTTCCTCCTCGGGCATTGCCCATTTTCCGGAGCCCACAATGATGGAGCGTACGCGATCCAGTTCGCGAACGGTGCCATCCATGCCGGTTGTCACCACGAGAGCTGCGGCGGCGGGTCGCAGCGGTGGCCGGAGCTGCGGGAGAAGTACGAGCCGGGAAAGAAGCGGGCAGTACTGAAGCCGGACAGCCCCCCGCCCGGGATCCTCCCGGGCCCCGCAGCGGTCCCCGGGGACAAGCACGCCGATGAGGCACAGCTGGTCCTCCGGTCCGGTGACCCAATACGGACCATGATCCGGACTTTCGCGCTTGACCACGAAGGCGACGAGACGGTCGCCGAGTGCCTGATCATGTCGCTTGCGTCCCGCTCTGTCCTCAACACGACAGGATTGCACGTCTCCGTATCGGGAGAGAGCGGGAAAGGAAAATCGCACACCTTCTCGACGCTGATCCGGCAGGTCCCCGAGCGGCACCAGCTCTCCGGCTCGATGTCGAACAAGGCCCTCTTCTATATTGACAACCTCCAGCCAGGCACCGTGATCGTTCTCGACGACACGAGTCTCTCGGATGACATGTCTGAGATCCTGAAAGGCGTCACCACGTCGTTCAGGAAGCCGTTCATCTACCGGACCGTGAACAAGGACCGGAAAGGGTTCGTCTGCACGATCCCGGAGCGGTGCGTCTGGTGGGTCGCGAAAGTCGAGGGCAGCGGCGATGATCAGGTATTCAACCGGATGCTGACCTGCTGGATCGATGACACGATCGAGCAGGACAACCGGGTGCTCACCCGGATTCTTGAGGACAGCGAGGCCCTGCCCGAGCACGGTGAAGAAGAACATCCCGATGTTCTTTTGTGCCGGGCGATGTGGGAAGCGCTCGGGCGCGAGCGGCTGCATGTTGTCATCCCATACGCAAAGCGGATCCGGTTCCAGAGCCAGACCAACCGGCGGAACCCGGAGATGTTGCTGGGCCTGGTGAAAGCCCATGCTCTCCTCTTCTCGCTCCAGCGCGAGCGGCAGGAAGTAAACGGCGTGCCCTGCATCATGGCGACCCGGGAGGATTTCGATGGCGCGGCCCGGCTCTATAGTCTCCTCAACAGTTCTGCAGGTGGGCAGACAACGAAACTCACGAAGATGGAGTCGGATCTGCTCTCGGCCATTGAAACTCTTCACTGGGTCGAGTTCACGATCCCGATGCTCCAGAAAGCAACAGGGCAGTCGAACGCGGTCCTGCACCGGCTAATCCACGGCTACACGAGCCGGGGTGCGGCGTACACCGGCCTGCTGGAGAAGTGTCCCGCGATCGCGTACACGGACCGGACCGTCGTCTCCGAAGACGAGTTCACCGGCTTTTCCACGCGCCGGCGAACGAACGCTTACACGTTCGATCACGACCTGTTCCGGCAGTGGCTAGCGGGCGGGACGGTCTGGCTGGACGACGGCCCGGGCCCGGACCGTGACGAGCCGGCGGAATCACGGCAATCCGGCAGCATGACTACGGAAGGTTCCGTGAGATCGGGAACCGCTGATTCCGGCGGGGAATTAGATGTTCTTTGTACAAACACCGATTTAAGTGTACAAAAGAGTAAATCCGGTGGAAATTCGGATCACACCAGCGATTCACCCTCAGCGGATGGCTCAGCTGATTCACATGCGGGTGACTCTGGAAGCTCCGTGAGACCGGATCCGGAAACCGGGTCGGGTCCGTTAAATTCCAAACCGGAGGAATCCGAACCGCCGATTACCTCACGGAAACCGGCCGGACCTTCCGCTGGCGACGGCCTTTCTGCAGCCGGACAGGAAAACCGACCGGCGGCCGGCCTTCCCACGGATCGCCGGTCCATCAGGGCAGCCGACTACAAAAAGCTCGAGCTTCCTGAGAGCAGGACTGTCTGTTATTGCTGTGGCGGGAAAGGAGCCCTGTACATTGAGAAATTAACCTCCGAACGGAAGGTCCGCCCGAAGGACCAGCAGGATGCACGGCGGATCTGCAAGGTCTGTTATCTCGAAGCGGCCCGAAAGTACCGGGCCGGGATCCCGCCACTGCCGGGGATCATTTCCCTCGTATCGATGGAGCGGATCTCCAGTAGCGTGGGTCGGTGTTCAGTTTGCGATCTAGCCCCGGCCGTGTATCTCGATCGCGGGACCGGTATCCGGCTCTGCGAAGCCTGCTATTCCCGGGAAGCGGTGCAGCAGACCCGGAAGAAACACCTGTCCCCGGTAACTCCCCCGGGAGGGAACCCATGACGGTCCCTTTTGCACTGCTCTCCCACGAGAGTACTGAGCACTATACTCCTCAGTACATCCTCGACGCGGTGATCGCGTGCCTGGACAAAATCGATCTCGACCCGTGCAGTAACAGCCGGGAGATCCCGAACGTGCCGGCAGCGTGGCATTACACCGCCCAGGACAATGGCCTCCTGTGGCCGTGGGTCGGGAAGCTCTTCATCAATCCGCCATTCGGTTATGATGTCGAGCAATGGTTCTCAAAACTTTACCTGGAGCGGCTGGAGGGCCGGACCACGGAGGCGATTGTCCTTTGGAAGTCCGCGACCGAGACCGCAGCCTGGAAGACGATTACCCAGCTCTCATGCCGGGTGTGTTTCCCTTCGTCCCGGATCCGGTTTGTCGGCCCCTCGGGTGATGACGGTCCCGGGCCGACGTTTTCACCGTCGCTGTTCTATGTCGGGGACCGGCCCGAGCGATTCGAGGATGCATTCCGGTCTATCGGGGATGTCTGGATTACGCCGAAGTTTGCGGGTCGGGGTTCCGAGCGGGGGATTGCGTGAACGACGAGAGCCTCAATCTTGGGGAGGCGCTACGACTGGCCCGGGAGAAGGCGAACCGGGAAAGGAACCGGGCGAAGTGCAAGAAGTATTACCGGAACCGGATGGGGAAAGGGGGGGGCGGGGGTGATCGATAAACGAGTGATCCTCAAACTTAAAAAAAAACGATTTTTAAAACCAAATTCGGAGAACTTCATTCCGGGTAAGGAGTTTTTAAATTAATAGAACAAAGCTTATCTGCTTTACGGATATCTATTAATTTATTAACGCGGATTCGAGGCGTTATCCTTTGGTCAGAAACCCTTTATTAAAATATACAGTAATGGACATCGTAAAAAATGCTAATTTTTACGGTTCCAAATATTACAAACAATACCACTTCTATAAGTTGCTCTTTTTAGTTTATTTTGAATTGAAAAAAGTCGATATTGATATCAAACTTCCTTATTCCTGGTATTTCTTTGGTGATCTTCCGGATGCGCAGACTTTCGAATACATGACCGGGGGATCTCTTGGTTATTACACACCCGGACAAGGAATGTTACCCCGCATAGATCAACTTCCCGATTTAGGTATCGAAGAACCAACTCGGAAAAAAATCGACGATGTTGTAAAAAATGAATATTCAAAAATTACCGCGAATGGAAGATTTCGAAAAGATTACGGGGATATTTTGTTAAAATCGACCTACGATGAGGCCCCTTTTGAATTCCAACGGGTTTTCAATCGTGGACTCCTTCAGTACGTTCAAAAATTTAAAACTGAGGAAGGTCAGTCCACATTGACAGTGCTCCGTTTTGATTTTACGGAATTGAGCAAAATCGGCAGATTCCTTGACGAATTGATGGTTGTTTATCCAGAAGATGAAATGCCAGAAATTTATGATCTGTTTCTCCGATGGGAAGACACCGTCAGATTAACCATTTTAGAAGATCATTCAAAGCTGATTGTTGTTATTGAAAATTTTTGGGAAACATTCTGTGGACTCCTAAGAATTAAGAAAAATGAAAACGTGTTACCTCATGTTGTCGAACAGTGGGAAAAAGAATATTTTACAACGACACTTCCTGACTATGAGATGAAATTAAAGAAATTGCGAAAAACCCTCCTTCATAACCATTTTGAAGCAAATCCCGTCGGCAAAAATACGAGGGATACTGTTGATAATGTGATGAAACTGGCAAGAGACCTCGCCCTCGAAACACAAGAGGCGAAAGGTGCCTGATGTCTTAAACTATTTTTTGGATAGCAATGTTATCATCGGGTATATTTTTTATCAGGCTGACCACTGGGGTGTTCCTGCAAAAAATGTCATAGAAAATGAACACAAAAAACATTACGGCGTTTTTGTTCACGAGGAATGTTTTGGTGTTCAATGGGGAAAATGTGACACCATAGAAAAAAGAATAAACTCAGAGTTTGGAAGAGCAATCACAAGCTTAAAGCGAGATCATTCAGTTGATATGTTATTATACGATTCAGAAAAATGGAAAATTTCGGGGATAATTCAACAAATTGTGGCAAGTTCAAATAATGATTTGAATTCTTTGGAAAGCAGAATACGAAATGTCCAAAGAGTTTTTGAGACGGAATGCGACGATAGACGTGAAATAATTAAGAAAAATGTTATGCGTCATACGAGAAGACTACCCTACAGAGACATTTATCAAATTTTGCAAAAAATTATCCCAGATCCTGATGACATTGAGGTCGTACTCGATGCTCATGATGTTGGGCATCATTTTCCAGAAATCTTTTTGATTACTGGAGACGGCAGACACATCTACCGGAATAAATCATCCATTTTGCCTCATACAAAAATCAAAGATGTCAAATTATTGAGCGATTATCGTTAAGAAATAATTATCCAAAAAAGACACTTTTAGGTGTTATGGGCACGTAGTATAAAATAACCCCAAATTGAGCTCCGTTTCCCTCACCCCCCTCCGGAAAACCCCGTAAAATCGAGATTTTTCCTATCCCTAAAAACTAATCCCAAAATAGTCTTTGTTTGCCAAAATACGGCAGATAACCCCCTCGCCAAAAGGCCACCGGAGCCCTTTCCTAGGCTCTGTTTTTGGCACCTACTTTTCCCCATTCGGACCTGAAAAACGCCACCGGAACGCGAATACGGGGCTCGTTTTTTCCGATGACATTTTTATAAAACTGGTAAAATGGGCCATATTCCGAAAAAAAGGGTTATTCCTGAGAGTTATCAGCTGACATATTCCCGCAGTTTTCCGACGAGGGCTAGCTGAGTTTACTTTTCTTTTCTCAAACTTTCGGAAATATTCGAGATTTTTGTCGAGAAGTGCCAATTCGTCAACGGCAATCAAGCCGAAACAATCACCCAGACTCCGAAGATCAAAAGGAACAATCCGCTGATAATTTTAATCGGTTTGTTGAACCTGCGGACTTTTTGCGTCAGCGTTGCCCCCCCGATCAAACCTATGACAAGGAACGGGGTGAGAATGCCAGCACAAAACACGAGAAGGTGAAGCATTGCAGAAAGTGAACTGCTGGCGAACATTTGTTCGAGAAGTACTATGAGCATAGGCGCGGAACATGGTACCTTCACGACTGAGAAGAGAAGACCGAGACCGAAGAGCCCCATCCCGGTCCCGAAATGTTTCCTGGCGGCCTGCTGGAAAAACGAGTCTGCTGCTGGTGGCATCGGCAAAATTCCGATGAGGTTCAGACCGAAAACCAGCGAAATTATCCCGGCGATAACTGATAAAAATTTTACATCTGCAAACGATCCACGGAATAGAATAAATGCGATTCCTGCAAGGAGATATGCGGTAATCAGACCAAGACCAAAAATAACTGCCATGGACATTCCGCTCCGGACGTCGCTGCCCTTTCCAGCGGTAACACTAAAAATAAAACCCAGAATTGCTGCGAGGCACGGAGAAAAACCCGCAAATAATCCAAGAGAATACGCGAGGGGAATGCTCAGGTTGGATTGTGTCGCACTTGTATTGACACCTGATTGATCGTTCTGGAGCGAGGCAATTTCTTTTACAAGATAATCCCGGGTTATCTCATCTTTGGGAATTTTCCTTTCATTATTTATCACAACTGCGGGAACTTCCAAAAATCCGAATTGTTTCCATCGATTATATCCTTCTGATGCACTCGTATCGATCCATTCGATCGCCGTATTGTTGTATAATTTTGAGATGTCGTTGATAATCGGATCCGTTTTCGCGCAGTCAGAGCAGCCGGGCTGGTGAAAATACTGGACATTTACCATCGATGCATGTGCCGATGGAATTGTTATAACGGAAATTAAGAAGATAAAAAAAATTACATAAATTTTATTCGTTGTCATGATCTGCACGTATTCCGTCGGCCTTTTCCTTATCGCCTAAAACCTTGTTGTACCCGGTTACGACTACGACGGAAATAATTCCCAGGACCGCAATAAAAATAAGATTTTGCATAATTTCATTTCCGAGGACGAGATCGTGGATAACAACCAGAGCAGATACAAGCATATAGAAAAAGAGCCAGTTCGTGAGAGTTACAGAGTATCCTTTCTCCGTCCTGAATGAAATCCTCAAGAGAACAATTACGATCAATACCAGGATAACGGGCCAGAGAATCCTCGTGATCGGATATAGCGCAGAAATCGACAGGTAAAGGATAAAAATGATAAGAATGAATGACAATTCCTCCAGTTTGTTTTTGTGGTCGAAATTTGTGGGAATTTTTACCGCGATGTGATTTCTCCTGAACCAGACCAAGATCAGGAAAATAACTGCTGTCGTAAACAGCGATAGCAGAAAAGGAGCATAGCCGGGCATTTCCACGGTCCCGGTTGTGAATAAAATTGAGAAGAAAACCAGTGAGAAGAAGTATATCCCAGTAGATGGCGCCAGTTCATTGTTCACAATTGGATCCATGTTTCATTTCACCCAGGTCGGGCGTTTTCCGGAAGCGAATTGTTGTTGCAGATATGCTTGATGGGCTTTCATAACCGTAAAAAGGTTATTTCTTTTCATGATCGAACGAGATCCATCAAATATTGCTAATGTTTGTCAATTTTGTCGTCATATGAAAGTCGACAGGTACCTCACGGTACATTTTTTCAAACCCAAAAGCTCCTTTGGTGGTTTCCGATAGATCAACGGATATTACTTTATGGCTGTCAAAGGCTGACTCGATTAAAATTCCATTTCTCGGATCGATCCAGTTCTCACCATTGAAATTACCATATTTTTCAGAATTCGAAGTTCCGTTTTCGGAAATAAGGGACTCCTTAATCAAATAATCTGTTACGTGCTTAATTCCGATGCAATCGAACGTGCCAGCCATGGTTGTGATTTTTTTACGCCCGATATTTGTAAAATCAGAATTTCCGGTGAGGTAATATTCAATCGTACCATTGCTCGTCAAATAATTTCCGGATTGATTAAATTCTTTTGTCCAATGCGTTCCAGAATTTGTGGATTTTTCAGGAAACTCTAGTAAATTTGGCAATTCTGGTTGTACTTCCGGTATTATCGGTTTTTTTGAATTACTCTCCAGAATATTTCCCCGATTCGTCATTTTAATCGCAAATCGGTTTTCCAGTGAATTGGCTACAGTAATTACGAAGGTTTCAGAAATGTTTTCAGAATCAACTTTATCGACGTGCATCTTAAGATCTTTCAATACATTTGTTGATCGATCCTTCGATAAAATCGCTATTTCATAGTTAAGTTGCTGGTTTTCATGCATGCTGTACTTTGAGGGTGAATTCGTATTCAAAGAAGAACCGTTTGCCTGCACCCCCAGACATCCAATTCCAATAATCAATAATCCAAGTAAGGAAATAATGGTTAATACAGTTGTCAATTTCATAATCATTCACCTCGTTTAAGGGTAAAAATCGCAGTACATACAAGAATCAAAATGCCGGATATTGCAAAAACGGATGCGGTAATGAGTCGGCTTTCCTGAAATTTGGAATAACTGAATGACAAAAAAGCAAGACCGTACAACAGGAATGAAGTAGTTATTAGAAATTTTGATTTGTTTTTATTACTTTCTGTAATGCCGAGGATTAGTAGTATTACGCCAACCCCGCCAAATATTATGTGGAAGGAATTAATAGATTCTGTAACTAGAAGGAAAATACCTCCGATAACACAGAGGCATCCAACTGTCAGGATTAGGAAAAAAAAGGGTGTGTTTCTTTGAAACTTCATTTTAAAATCTCCTTTAACAGTAGGAATGTTGTTGGCAACACCATTGGTTTCCGGCAGCACAACAGGAATCTGTGCACTCACAAATTGCTACTCCACAAGTCAGAGGACATGCGCCAAGCATGCACAAGGCACACCAAAATCCATCATCGGATTCAATGGACTCTGCTGCACATACCCCCAGACATCCGACACAAGTGACAACACATAATCCTGCGGAAAACACACACATAAGAATCCCGCTTGTCGCGGCATTACCTTTTACCAATGCCGTAGATGTGACTCCTGTTTTATCGTTCACCATGTACAGAATCGTTTTCTGTTCGGTCTCATTTCCGTAAACCATTGCGACGACATTGATCTCATCAACAGAGCCTTCTTTGTTGGTGACTTGAACTCTGAATGCCCTTTTTTCCTGCTCTTTATACCCCAGCTTCAGCAACTCACCTTCAAGTTTTTTAAAATTCTGGCCTTGGGTGGCTTTGTCAATATACTGTGCCGCTTCATTCCCACTCAATTCTTTGATAACCGGTTTGGAAGCGATGGCATCGTTACCGGCACACGGTGTTCCTGGTTCGCAAGCCACGACAGGAGCCACACTCACTGCGAGAAGCAGAAGCATGACAATCGTCAGGCCGCGAACTTTAGCAATAATTGCCGTTTTCATTTTTTTCAAACCTCCTTCTTTTCAGATTGCGAAGGCACGATCCAAACCTTCATTATTCCAGAAGGAGACGGATTCATGCCTGCGGGCAGGCGCGGGTTCATGTAGTGTGCAAACTAATGGTGAACCCGGCCCATGATTTGGGACATCCTGCTGATGTCCACAGGGATTTCATTATTTTAGGGGAATTATAAGCCTTATAGCCGTTCCATCTACTGATTTTTCAAATGTAGACGATTGGTTGGAAAGGTTAAGGGGGATGTCAAAAATCAGCGTCGCGGTTCTCCAGAGAAGACCGTTTAGCTTTGAAAGTTCCCGTTATGATTAACGAATTCTTTTTCAGGACAACTGTCGCTGATACAAACGGCAATCAGAACCGCCAGGACAATGCACGCGAGAACCCATGGCGTTTTATTTTTCAATGTTACCATCTTCGGATTTACCATCAATATTTATTTTGTATCTTCGCGCGATCATACTGGAGAGTACAAGAAAGGCAGCACCGACAAGAATCCAGAACCCGTTTTTCGTAAAAATGCCCTGCCATGCAAACCCGAGTGCAATAAACGCACCGGTTACGACGTAAGAAATCGGTACAGCCCTTAAATCCTTTCCTTTTATCCAGAGAAATCCGCCGGTGAAACCGGCGCCGCTGAACAGGATCATCGTCAGCGAGGAATAATTCCGATTCAAAAGTAGGTCAACTAATCCAATCAGCACTACTGCAAGAGAGATGAACATGATGATTGTTCCCTCTTTTTTCATCGTGGTCAATTCATTTCGCTCCAAGATTTACAGCAAACTTGTGGTAAACCGGCATTCGATTTTGGGACATCCTGTTAATGCCCACATGTACCAGTTTTTTTATGACAGTTATGAACTTTCTAGCCCATTCATCTACTGATTCTTCAAACCGGTAGACGGTCCCAGCTGGAAAGTTAAGGGCACGGCTAAAAATCAGCGTCGTGGTTCTCCAGAGAATGCCGTTTATCTCTGAAAGTTCCCGTTGTGATTAACAGGATCACGATGAGAAGCGGGATATCGAATCCTGGCGAAGGCTGAGAAGATGGTGGATTTGCAGGAGAATCCGTCGCAGTCATATTTTCTCCGGGTGCGACGCGGTTTTCTGCTACCGATGTCTTTTTGATCGAAGGTATATTGGCTATTTTTAACACGACTAGTCCATTCCTTCCCTCCCGGTTTTCTTCGATAAGAAACAGGCCATCTGAAAATCCGAGGATTTTCAGGTTGTCCTGTTCCTGGGGAAGCTGCCAAACCGTCCCGGTAATGGGATCGAACATCTTCGAATCGCAGTCCCGGTTAACTGCCGATGGATCATTACGGGAACATTCGGTATAAACTACAAAATCTCCCGCGAAAAACGGATCATACTGGTCCTTCTCCCCGGGGATTGTCCGTTTTGTCCGGGAGGAGATGTTAAAGATATTCACCTGCGAGATAGGAACAGGATAGTTCAGGGGATCGTGGAAATCCGTCCACGCGATATAATTCCCGGACAATGCGGTCTGTGTCTGGAGGCCTTCTCCCGTACTGACGACAGTGTCTATGCCCGTTGTTATATTGTGAAGATGAATACTGGTTTTCCTGTGACTCTCGTCTTCGTAGGAATACCAGACGATATTGTTGCCATTCAGCGCCAGCCCTCCCTTCGCAGAAAGTGTCTCGTCTATCAGAATCGTCTCCCCTGAGGAATCATTCCAGAATGCGATATCAGCGTTGTCGTACGTTCCCGAAGGAAATCCCTGGAGCCAGGCAACCCGGTCGCCGTCTGTCGACGGCATCCATCGGGCAATTTCCCTCTCGCCATTCCACGAATAGGTCTTCTGCGGATCTTTGGAGTCAGTTCCCGGGATAATCCGCACTTCACCGGATTTGACGTTATATTCGTGAAGGCTTCCGGGAGATTGGTACCACACAGCCCTTTCGCCCGACATCGTGTGCCAGTTGATCCATGTTCCTCCGGTGTAATTCGTTGTCACGATCGTCCGTGTGGAGTTATCCTCAAGGGAAAAAAGGTAAAGGCCACTATTCGATCCAGCGTTCACGTCCTGGCTGTAAACATTCTTCCAGAGAATGTAATCCCCGAAAAAAACGAAATGCCCGGATTCGGGAGAAAGGTAGTCCGAAGTAATAATTCGTACCTGAGAACAGGTAAGGTAATTTTCACTAATTGCCGACGTTAGAGGTATGATGAGTGCAAAGGAGATGATACAGAAGATAACAATTTGTTTTTTCCTTGTGCCGGATGATGGTAATTTCATTTTTTCCCTGCATCTGAAGAATAAAAAAAAGATGGATTATGGCCAGTTAATACTTCCGGAATGGTAAGGAACAGCGTCATAATCCGGGGATAGTGAGAATGCAGTCGTATGCGTGTGGAACGTTCCGGAAGGGACATCGGGCTGCCACATGTTGTCACTATTGATGTAAGTCGTATAATAGCCGGAAGCGGCAGTAGAAGCTTTAACCCCGTCAGCGGAATTTACAAGGTATGTGGCAAATGCCATATACCACGGTGCCGGAGAACTGGTGTATCCGGCCATTCCCGCAAAATGGATCACTGCCGGGCGGGCATCGAGCGATCCCTGACAAGTGACCGGCGTCAGCAGTAAGGAATTGGCCTGGGTATTTATTTCATTGTCCGGCGATACCGGCCAGATCCATTTCTTTTTGAAGATTTTTTCTTTGATCTCCTGTGGCATATCCACGAGTAAATCGGGGTGGACTTGGGTGAAATATTCTCCAACGGTAATATCCTTGCCCCATAATTCATTGATCTTTGCAACCTGTTCCTGCGTCGCAGAAACCCGGGTAATCTTGCCTTCCATGCTTCCCGCGGCGCTCACCGCTGGTACGAAAAGCAGACCTGCCAGCAGTAACGCAAGCAGGATGATGCTCCATTTGATCGATTTCATTTTCCTTTTACCTCCATAATTCGCTTTGCTCGATGTACAGCTCAACCTTCATTATTTCGGAAGGAGACTGATTCTAATTCGGTGGGTAGGCCATGTTCATTGTGCTGTGCAAACTTGTGGTAGACCGGCCCGCGATTTGGGGACATCCTGATGGTGTCCACGAGTACCAGTTTTTCTATGGCAGTTATGAACTTTCTAGCCCATCCATCTACTGATTCTTCAAACCGGTAGACGATACGGCTAGAAAGGTTAAGAGCCGGCTATCAAAACCGCTCCACGATACTATGAAAGTATCCGGAATCGGTTTTTTTATCCTGATATGCGCGCTGTTGTTTGTGTCAGGAGTATCTGCACAGAAGGTTGACGAAAATGGTGGTTACACGGTGACCCCGGTCGGGACCCTGAAATTACCCGGAGTTGTCATGCCCATGAGTGTCGGAACGATCACTCAGGGAGAAACAGATTGGTATTACTATGTGGTCTCACCAGGAACCCCCTCGATCACCACCGATCTTAACTGGGGCGACACATCGGATTCCCTTTCGCTTACGATAATCGCACCCGACGGAACTCTCGGTCCCTATTATGATGGATCGGATGGAACAACCAATGGGAGAATTACCCTTGGAATTTCGAGGTCACCCAGTCTTACATCGGGAACATGGAGTTTCAAGGTATACGGCAATCAGGTGACCGGGTCGCAGGGTTATAATTTCTTTGTATATTAAATCAGACCATAATAATGAAGACCCGGTAAAGCAAATCTCCATTATGGCAAAGGGCCTGGTGCGACTTGTAGCACTCTCACTCTCCTTTTTTATTTTTATAGTTCCCGTCGTTGTCAGCGACACTGGCGGTTATGTTGTTCAGCCGGTTGACCCTGGTATGATTTCAGGGACTCCTCAGGATCCCGTGCCAATTACGTTTTGGCAGCTTTCTCCTAAGGTGATGGCAATTGCTATCGCATTGTCATTTTTTCCGCTGTTGGTTTTCCCCATCGAAATTCTATACACCCTGAAAATCTTGTTATGGCTCGGATACCGGAAGATTTCACGGAATGCAATTTTCCAGAATCAGAATCGTCTCATGATCTTCGAGCTGATCAAAGCAAACCCTGGTATCGATTATCGTACTCTCTCCCAATTGGTAGGGTTAAAACGAGGCTCAATGAGATATCACCTTTCAGTTTTGGCACTCAAAGGGGAAACTGTTGAGGTTAATTATTTAAATTCAATTGGTTATTTCGAAAATACTGGAAAGTTCACCGAATTTGAAAAGAAAATGTTCAATCAACTTCAAAATGACACTACCCTGAAAATTATGAGAATTCTTATCGCATCACCAAATGTTTCCCGAAGAGATCTTGTGGGGAGGATAGGCATCGCCGGTCCATCGATCACCTGGCATACAAATCGCTTGTGCCAGAGTAACATCATTTACGTGGAAAAAAATGGTAGGGATGTCAATTATAATCTTACAAAAGAAGCATCCGGGTTTTTCGAAAAATTTCCCAGCACCTTTTCTCAAAATTTTGATTCCAAAAATCTGGTATGATTTTATCAGGTGTATTAGGTACACATCCCCTTCTTCGAAAACAGTACTTTAATAAAGTAACTGCCAAAAACGGGGTTTTTTAGGCCCCTGGAGAAAGACAAGGAAACAAGCCCGAATGGGGCTCCGTTTCCCAACCCTTCATCCGGAAAACCCCATAATATCGAAATTTTACCCTTCGCAAAAAAGAAGGCTGAAATAACCCCCATTTGCTGAAATATGGCAGATAACCATATCGCCAAAAGGCCACTGGAGCCCTTTCCTTGGCGGTCTTTTTGGCACCTACTTTTCCCCATCCGGACCCTGAAAACCGATACCGGAAGACATTTATGACATTCTTTTTTCCGGGCGAAAACCTGAAAAGCGAATATTTTAGCAGGTTTTACAACGCAGGTCTGCGAGGAGAAATGCGTAATTAGTAAAGTTGAGTGAAGGTACAACGTAATCGACGATCACTGCTTTCCGGATTATGGCTGGGAGAATCTCCCGGACCGCCCACCCTGGAGTCCCGCCCACCACACCGAGGGCGGGAACTATCGGGTTCGGTTGACACGCAGACGCCTGGTCATATTCAATCGTCCTCGCTGATGCTCCGGCTCGCTTCACTTTACCTCGCTGTTTTCCGGATTGCCCTGTCGGTAGGATGACGCCCCTGGCTTGTCGCGATGCTCCGGCCTGTTCCTCACATACCGCTTCGCGCATTTCCGGCCGAGAGGGACACCGTGACGAATTTTGCGATTGAGATGATCATCACGGGCTTCTTCAGTGAAAATTAATAAAAAATAAAATTATTTTTTAATCGGCTGCGATACTGCTTCGTGTGATTTCAATTTTGAGAAAAAGACAAGCGCACCGATCATAACGCAAGTTGCAACTAAATAAAGTAACCCTGGACTGTATGAATAAATTGCGGCAGCAGCAAGAGGAACAAGTACAAGATAGGCCGACTGCAAGCTCTGATTTACTCCTTGTAATTTTCCCTGATTACTTTCATCGACCGACTGCGACAATCTTCCATTATAGGAAGGATCGAATAGACCTTCGCCCAGTGTTATGCTTATAACTGAAGCAATAATCAGTAACGGTGACGAAATATGAATACTAAGAACGATTAATGCCAATCCCACGACAAGTCCGAAAAGCCCAACAATACTGATCCTTCGCTCGTTGAATTTTTTAAGGAGCTTTGGTAATAATACCGCCCGTGAAATAATATCGCAGGCACCAATGAGTGTGAATATCCCCCCAATTAAGGCGGGACCCCAGAAGAATATATCTTTTAAGAATATGCTGAAATTGAATTGATAGATATCTAACCCTACATAAAAGAAACCACCAACGATGATAAGAGCTCTGGCCTCTTTCATGGTGAAAATATCTTTGAACTGAGCAAATGTATTGAAGCTGTTCATTGAAAACCGTGTCGACCGCTTTTCAGGAGGCAGCGATTCCGGAAGAAAAAAATATGTGCAAACAATAGAAAGGAAAATTATTCCAGCTGTAACGAAAAAAGGAAGTGTTATTGAAATGGCTCCGAGCAGACCTCCCAGAGCTGGCCCTATCATTAATCCTATTCCCATAGCGGCCCCTAAATAACTGAACCATTTTGTGCGCTCATGAGGTTCTGCGCTATCTGAAATGTACGCAAACAGCGTACTAATATTGCCTGCAGTCAATCCATCAATAATTCTGCCAAGAAATAATACCCAGATCGAACCCCCGATGCCAAACAGAATGTATCCGATAACCGACCCGAGCAGACTAATGATTAAGATCTTCTTTCGGCCATACCGATCGCTTAATGCCCCAAACACCGGTGCAGCAAAAAAAGTACATACCGCAAAGACTGATGCCAGCGCACTCATCCCAATAACTATTTGCGAAGGGGGCAGGTAGTTGCCTAGTAAAAATGGCAACAGTGGAAGAACAACCGTTATACCGATTCCATTAATCAGTACAATCCCCACAATAATCCACAAAATATTGTTCTTCGATTTTTCTGATTTCTT
>Ga0074195_1002752_pt1 | contig 18497 bp, 19 predicted proteins | sample EPASupsiteHSE623_FD_64525 | JGI IMG/M metagenome (GOLD analysis project Ga0074195, IMG submission 64525) | Bioremediated contaminated groundwater from EPA Superfund site, New Mexico - Sample HSE6-23 | ecosystem: Environmental > Aquatic > Deep subsurface > Groundwater > Contaminated ...
GCACTTTACTTGATAATTTTTATCGTAGACTAAATTCTTTAAGAAAAAATGGAACCAGTAATGGTCTACCTCATTTTGATTCTATAAAAAGTTCAAAATATCCATTAAGAGAGGTAAGAGTAAAGCATCCAACTGGATACTACCGTATTTTAATTTGTCCATGGAACGGTAATAACTTTTTGCTTTTACATGTATTTTTAAAGAAGGTTGCTAAAACCCCTCCAAGAGAAATTAAGCTTGCAGAGAAGCGAATTAAAGATTGGATAAGGAGAAATGGAGGAAAAAAATAATGAAAACGTGGGATGATTTTGAGCAATTGGTTAAGAATGTCCATACGGAGGAGGAATTTAATGAATTAAAGTTTGTATCTGACCTGATAAGTGACATGATAAAGGCGAGGATTGAAAAGGGGTGGACACAGGCAGAATTAGCTCAACGAACAGGACTTAAACAATCAGCAATAGCGAGGTTGGAGTCTCAATCAACGATTCCTAAAGTAGATACCGTTTTTAAAATTACAAACGCTTTAGGACTTAGGTTAGTCATTGAAAATACGTCTATAACAGAAACACCTGTAAAAACTCAAAATAATGCCAACACTGCTAAAATTGAGGAAGAAGTCAAAGGATTGAAAGAAAATGTAAAGATACTTGTTCAAAAAATTGATTTGCTTACTGTTTCATCCACGGCTCCTGGCAGGACTACTTCAACTTCCACCGCAGTTGGTGAACATACCGATTCAAAGCACCCCTTAGTATAGCTATCTTGGAATTAGAATAAGTTTCTTCTATAAATACATAAAAAGGCTGCGCTAGCGCGGAGCGCTGAGATAGCCTTTTGTATGCTGGGAAAGGTAGACGCCCTATATGTTCCTGCAGTATAAAAACATTTGATTAAGAGCTTTCTTTAAATAAAGAGATGGACAAGGTATAATTTAATCATAGGGGTTTCATAAATGATATTTCCGGCAGGGAGGAAGAAGAAATGACTTATAGTATATCAATATCAAAAAAATTTAAAAGATCTGAACTAACTCCTGACAGAATCGCTGATAGTATCAGTGTTGCTGCCAACTTAATAAATTCAGAAATAGACAGCCTTGATGTTGCCGTAGAAGAAAATAACGATGAGATTGTCCATAATATGAAGAATCTAACTGTACAGGAATTACGGGAGTGTTGTTGCAGCGATAGTAGTAGCATCTTGTCAGTAAATGCATTCATAGGCGATGCACATCTATGGGCTATTCCAAAAGCTGGCCAATTAACTGTAGATGCCCCCAGTAGGGATATAGCCGAAATGGTGCTTTCTGCCTTTTTAAAACCTGCAAATTGAAAGGGATGATACCTTTGGAAGAAAAGTTTTACGAACTAATGACTAAGATGTATAGTGAAACACAAAATGGTTTCAAGCAACTTAGAAATGAAATGCAAGATGGTTTTTATGGATTAAAACAAGGTCAGGTTAAATTAGAAAATGAGTTGAAAGAAGCAAAATCTGCACTGTTTGATGGATATAACCAGACGTATGAAAAACTTGAGATTATTGAAAAGAAATTTGATAAATTGGATGCAATTGTTGAAGATCATGATCTTGCAATAAAAGCACTAAGACGTGCAAAATAACATATTTTTTGGGATTGATCCTCTTTGATATGTTCAACGAGGATTTTTTATTAAAGGAACAAACGGGCAGCCAGGCCCGTCTAGTGTAATAAAATTAACTAATTTGAGGTGAAACGCTATTTACGATGTAATCATTGTCGGCGCCGGATTCGCAGGACTCGCTCTGGCATTGAAGCTTCCGGAATCACTTAAGATACTGGTGCTGGAGCAGAAAAGCCGGGTTGATTCCGGGGCTAATACCACAGGCCTGATCACAGTGGCCACCAAAGATATTCTGGCGGACTTGACAGATGTCGAGCCATTTATTACCAACCGCATCGAAGACATATGTGTTTTGGCGCCGGACTGGTCAAAAAACTTTATTTCCCGAACCAGTTTCCCCTGGATCTTCTCTACCGATACACCCGGTCTTCTGGGGGCCTTAGCCCAAAAACTTGGTAAAAATGTCACCCTGGAAACCGGGGCCAGGTTTGAAAAGTGGTGCAGAGATCCGGGAAAAGCATCTTCTGAAGACGCATATCCTGTAAAAGTAGATTTTAAAAAAGGAGATATGGCCCTGACGGCTGCATCCCGGGTTCTCGTGGGGGCCGACGGCACCAGGTCCGCTGTGGCCGCGGCAGGCTCCGGATTGTCCCGGAATAAAAAAATACTTTTTGCTTATGAAAAAGCTCTGATTGGGGAGCCGCTTTTAGGTGATAACCCTGCCAGGACGGTATACCACCTCTGGTTTGGCAGTTTCTCTCTCGGTTACGGGGGATGGATTGCCCCCAACTTCATCAAAGGAGAAAAAATCATCAGAGTCGGGTACGCAACTTATGATACCAATATCAGGGCAGAAAACAAACTCGATCAAATGATAGCTATCCTTAAGGGAAAAGGCTGTGTGAAAATATATGATGAGAAACCTCTGATAAAATACGGGGGGTATTTTCCGGTGGGTGGCGTTTTGCCCAAAACCGCTGCAGATAATATCCTCCTCCTCGGCGATGCCGCCGGTTACTGCGGGGCTTTTTCGGCGGATGGGATCAAGGGAGCCCTTGTTTCCGGCCTATTGGCAGCAAAGCTGATTCCCCGGTGCCTGGACGGTGACCGGCATTCTCTTGGTACATTAAATGCCCTCATGGAAACAGAAGCAGGACTGATGAGCTATTATAGAAGGCAGATCAGGTACAGGTTCTTATGGAATAGAATGCATTCAAACAAAACCTTCACCTCCTTGTTCGAGTTGTGTGAAAGGGAAAAGGACAGTTTTCTCAGCCAGTTCTGTGACGCCAAAGAAATGCGCAAGAGTCTCCTGCGGGTGCTGCTGAAACCCCGGCATGTACCTGCCCTGACAAAGCTCTCTGTAGATATCCTTGTTGATCTGTTAACCGGACGAAGGTAAAAACATAAATTGAAACATGAATAGAAAACATATATGGAAAACATATATGGAAAACATGTATATCCTTTTTCATAAACCAAACAATATATTGTAGGCTTCAGGAAATTGGCATGAGAAAAGGGAGGTTTTTCAATGAAGGGAATAGGGTCTTGTTCAGGCATCCGCAATTCCGGAATTGTGAAATTATTAATTTTAGCGTTACTGACATCACTGTTGATTACAGGCTGCAGCATGCTCGGTCAGAAACAAAAGACCCCCGGCCAAAAACCCGGTACGAACCAGGCGGATAAAGGGCCTGCAGCTGATCAGCCTAAGACTGAGAAGGAGTACTACATTGGGCTTGACGCGCCTGTGGAAGGCCTTAAAGAGTGGGTTGACAGGTATAAATCCTATGATGTGGTGTTAATCCAGAAGTTGGGGAAATACCGTGTCCTGCTCATCAGTATGGGAGAGAAGTTTAGCCCCGGGTATGATGTGAAGATTAACAAAGTAAAAAAAGAGCCGGGAATATGGGAGGTTGAAGTGGTATTAACCCAGCCGCGTGAAGAGGATTATTCGGGGAAATCAGTCTATCCGTTTGAGGTAGTAAGTATAATAGATGACGGCAAACCGGTGGAAGTGTTCAAAAAAGATGATAATACGGCGGTAAAGGTAAGCGTTGTGGAAATACCGGCAGGGAAAAAGCTGGGGGTAAGCAAAAACTTTATCGTTTTTACCCCTTATGAAGGGGAGACGATCGCCAATCCGGTACTGGTTAAAGGAAAGGGGCGGATTTTTGAGGGTTCTTTTCGGTTAACGCTTGAAGACGGCCATAATCAATTGGCCAAAAAGTTTATGATGACAGATAACGGGGCGCCGGCATGGGGTAATTTCGTGGTGGATCTGGCTTATGAGAAACCGACCAACCCCAGCGGACACCTGATATTGTCCTGGGATAGCCCCGAAAACGGCCAGTTGATTGAGGAATTACTGCTCCCCGTAAAGTTTTAAATTTTACATCGTGTAAATAATTTTTCCTTAATCTATGAACAGGAAGGTCTTAATTATAAAGGAAACTTACTTCAGGTGGGGTTTTAAACCCCACCTGAAGTTTAGTTTACTGGCCTGTTTTTTTATTGGTCAATGGTTTTCACAGTCACCACTCAAGCATATAATGTTTAAGAGACTGTGACATTAAGAGACCTTATTTCTGCTGGGTATCAATTAAGGGGGGGAACAGGTGGAAATACTAAACAGGCTCGATGAGTATCAAAAGAAAGAAAAGGAACTCCAGTGGGCAGGCACCTTTGCCGAGTACTTGCAAATGGTCACCCAAAATCCCCAAATCGCGCAGCTTTCTCATGCCAGGGTTTATCAGATGATAAACAGTTATGGGATTACAGAAATCAACGGGGTTAAAAAATATCATTTCTTTGACCGGGAAATATTCGGATTGGAGAAAAACATTGAGCGCCTGGTTGAGGAATATTTTCATCCTGCCGCCAGAAGGCTTGATGTGCGTAAGAGAATACTCCTGCTGATGGGACCTGTCAGCGGCGGCAAATCGACTATTGTGACCATGCTTAAGCGTGGGTTGGAACAGTATTCCAGGACTGATGCGGGCGCTTTATACGGGATCAAGGGCTGTCCTATGCACGAAGAGCCCCTGCACCTGATTCCCAAAGAACTGAGATCCGAGTTTGAAGAAAAATACGGTGTTTACATTGAAGGAGAGCTGTGCCCTTCCTGCCGTTTGCTGTTGGAGGCGGACTACCATAATGAAGTATCCAAAGTCAGAGTGGAAAGGATAATCCTGTCCGAAGAAAAGAGAATCGGCATCGGCACCTTTACCCCGTCCGACCCCAAGTCCCAGGATATTGCGGAACTTACAGGCAGCGTTGACTTTTCCACCATCACGGAATACGGGGCTGAGTCAGACCCGAGAGCTTACAGGTTTGACGGGGAACTGAACATCTCCAACCGGGGCATCATGGAATTTCAGGAGATGCTGAAGTGTGACGAAAAATTCCTTTACAACCTCCTCAGCTTATCACAGGAAGGCAATTTCAAAGCCGGCCGCTTTGCCCTGATATCGGCAGATGAAGTGATCCTGGCCCACACCAACGAGGCAGAATACCGCAGTTTTATCTCCAACCGTAAAAACGAAGCCCTGCACTCCAGGATAATTGTCATGCCCATTCTTTACAACCTCAAAGTATCGGAAGAAATCAAGATCTATGAAAAACTCATTGCCCAGAGCGATATGTCTGATATTCATATTGCGCCCCATACACTGCGTACCGCAGCGATATTCTCCGTACTTTCCAGGCTCAGGGAATCCAAAAAGCAGGGGATGGACTTAATCAAAAAGATGAAGCTTTATGATGGAGAGGACGTAGAGGGATTCAAGCAAAAGGATGTCGCCGAACTTCACAACGAGGCTGTCGATGAAGGGATGAGCGGTGTTGACCCCAGGTATGTTATTAACCGCATTTCTACGGCATTAATCCGCAGCGGAACAGTATGTATTAATGCCCTCGATATTTTAAGAGCCCTTAAAGACGGTTTGGACCAGCATCCTTCCATAACTAAGGAAGAGAAAGAACGGCTCCTCAATTTTATCTCCGACGCCAGAAAGGAATATGACCAACTTTCCAAAAAGGAAATCCAGAAGGCATTTGTTTATTCCTTCGAAGAATCTGCCCGAACTCTTTTCAATAACTACCTTGACAATATCGAAGCCTACTGTAACGGGGTCAAGGTCAAGGATCCCATTACCGAGGAGGAGCTTGATCCTGACGAAAAACTGATGAGGTCAATAGAAGAACAGATCGGCGTTTCGGAGAACCAGAAAAAGCACTTCCGCGAGGAGATCCTGATCAGGTTGTCAACTTATGCCAGACAGGACAAGAAATTTGATTACAACTCTCATGAAAGATTAAGAGAGGCCATTGAGAAGAAGCTTTTCACCGACCTGAAAGATATCGTTAAAATCACAACTTCTACCAAGACCCCTGATGCCGAACAGCTCAAGCGCATTAATGAAGTTACAGCCAGGCTGATTGAACAGCACGGTTACTGCCCTGTCTGTGCTAACGAACTATTGAAATACGTGGGCAGCCTGCTCAACAGGTAAATATCCGGAGGGTGATGGCGTTGTTTGACAGAAACTTTATTGTCTCCAAGGATGACTGGTCACTCCACAGGAAGGGCTACATCGACCAGCAGCGCCACATGGAAAAAGTCAAAGAGGCCATAAAAAAGAACCTTGCAGATATCGTGGCCGAAGAAAGTATTATCATGTCAGATGGCAAGAAGATTGTCAAACTCCCCATCAGGTCCCTGGAAGAATATCATTTCAGATACAATCAGAATAAACAAAAGCATGTCGGTCAGGGTGATGGCAAGACAAAGCAGGGAGACATTCTCGGGTCAGACAGGTCCAAGGGGCCGGGTAAGGGACCAGGGGCCGGGTCGGAGCCCGGAGCCGATTATTACGAGGCCGAAATTACGGTAGACGAATTAGCCGAACTCATCTTCGAGGATTTGGGCCTGCCCAACCTGCATGAAAAAAAACAGCAGGAACTGATCACAGAATCCTACCAGTTCCGGGACATCAGAAAAAAGGGCATCATGAGCAATATAGACAAACGGCGGACCCTTTTGGAGAGTATTAAGCGCAATGTCAAAGCGGGACTCGATGAAAAAAATATTATTCCTGACGACCTGAGGTTCAAAACCTGGGATGAGGATATCAGGATGCAGTCTAATGCCGTGGTTATTGCCATGATGGATACCTCAGGCTCTATGGGGCCATTTGAGAAATATATCGCCCGCAGTTTCTTCTTCTGGATGGTCAGGTTTCTGCGTACAAAATACCAGAATGTCAATATCGTTTTCCTGGCCCATCATACCGAGGCTAAAGAAGTGACCGAAAAGGAATTCTTTACCAAGGGGGAAAGCGGGGGTACCAGGTGCTCTTCAGCATATAATCTGGCTCTGGACATCATTAAACAAAGGTATGACCCCGAAGATTACAATATTTATCCCTTCCATTTCTCTGACGGAGATAACCTGCCCTCAGATAATGAAAAATGTATTGAACTGGTCAAAAAGCTGCTGACAGTATGCAATATATTTGGATACGGGGAAATCGAAGGTTTATACTATAACCCTAGTTCCTTGATGACTGTCTTTAAAAAAATTATTGATCCTAAATTCACCAGTGTTCTGATTAAGGATAAAACCGGAGTTTATCCCGCCCTGAAGGCGTTTTTCAAGCCGCAGTTGAATGTTTAGAAAATTTTCAAACGCGTTGCTGAGGTGAGGTTTTAAAACCTCACCTGATTTTTAAGGGACAAGGTTGTGATATCCATGACTTCAAAGGAAATACAGGCGTTTGAGAAGTCACTTGAAAGGATATCCCAGACGGCCAGTGGGTTTGGACTGGATTTTTTTAACATGAGGTTTGAAATATGCCCGGCAGACATTATCTATACCTTCGGCGCATACGGCATGCCGACACGTTATGCCCACTGGTCATTCGGCAAATCTTTTCAACGCATGAAGACCCAATATGACTATAACCTCAGCAGGATTTACGAACTGGTTATCAATTCCGACCCGTGTTACGCCTTTCTTCTCGACGGCAACTCCCTGGTTCAGAATAAGCTTGTGGCAGCCCATGTTTTTGCCCACTGCGATTTCTTCAAGAATAATCTGTGGTTCAGACACACACAAAAAAATATGGTTGAAACGATGGCCAGAAATGCCGAACGCATCAGGCACTATGAATTCAGCTTTGGCCGGGCCAAGGTGGAGGAGTTTCTTGACGCCGCCATGGCTCTGCAGGAACATGTCGAGCCCAGATATAACCTTGGCGTGCCGCAAAAGGAAGAAAAGTATGCCGGACCCCCCGAAACTCCCTATGACGATCTATGGAACATAACCGCAGATAAAGACAAAATGAAACCTGAGAATTTAAAGAAGATGCCGCCACGGCCTGAAAAGGATATCTTAAAATTCATCGCCTTTCATTCCCCTGAATTGGATGAGTGGCAGCGAGATATCCTTTTTATTATCAGGGATGAAATGTTATATTTCTGGCCTCAGATTGAAACCAAGATTATGAACGAAGGCTGGGCTACGCTATGGCACCTGAGGATTATGCGGGAACTGGATTTAACCGAAGACGAAACCATCGAATTTGCCAAGATGCACTCGGGAATCCTGCACACATCCAAAATGGGAATTAACCCTTACCTCATCGGAGTAAAAATTTGGGAAGACATAGAAAAGAGATGGGATAAACCGTCGGATGAAGAACGGCAGAAGTATGGCCGGCCGGGAGGCCAGGGAAGGGAGAAAATCTTTGAGGTCAGACAAACTGAAAACGATATTTCTTTTATCCGGAATTACCTGACCAAAGAACTTGTGGAGGACCTTGACCTTTACCTGTTCCAGAAAGTCTATACCAAGTGGCAGGTTGTTGAAACAGAATGGGAAATGGTCAGGGAAGGGTTCATAACTATTCTGACCAACGGAGGTTTCCCGTATATAGTCGTGGAAGACGGCAACTATAACAGGAACAATGAATTATATTTGAAACATTGCCACGAGGGCCGTGACCTGGACCTCTTTTACCTGGAAAAAACACTTCCTTACGTTCATAGATTATGGGGAAAAACAGTACACTTCGAAACAATTGTTGAGGACAAAAAAATACTGTATACCTATAACGGTGAAAAAATACAAAAAAAGGCATTATAGATATGTTTTTTTTCAGGGACAAATATGGTATAATTCATTTATATATGAATGCCAGGGAGATAATGGCATCAATTAAAATGAATACAGGGAGGGGTATTTCTTGAAACTGATGATTATGGGACCGCCGGGAGCCGGTAAAGGTACCCAGGCCGAAAGACTTGTGAAGGATTTAGATATTACACACATTTCAACAGGAGATATGTTCCGGGCTGCTATCAAACAAGGAACTGAAATGGGTAAGAAAGCCAAGGAATATATGGATAAGGGCCAACTGGTTCCCGATGAGGTAGTTGTAGGAATGGTTAAAGACCGGTTATCCCAGCCCGATTGCACTAAAGGTTTCTTACTTGATGGTTTCCCCAGGACCGTCGCCCAGGCAGACTCCCTCAGCAAAACCCTGGATGCGCTGGGCATAAAACTCGACGGTGTTATTAACATAGCGGTACCCAGGGAAAGGTTGATGGCGCGGCTCACCGGACGCCGGGTCTGTAAAGCATGTGGCGCCAGTTATCATGTCATGTTTAATGCTCCCAAGACAGAGGGTGTATGTGACAGCTGTGGCGGAGAGCTATACCAGCGTTCCGACGACAACGAAGAAACAGTATCCAACCGTCTTGATGTATACGAATCCCAGACCCAGCCGTTAATCGACTATTATAAAGAAGCCGGAATTCTTCTCAACATTAATGGCGACCAGAATATCGATTTGGTCTTAAAGGATGTTCTTGCCGCCCTTAAGAAGTAGATAACATCTGTATATAAACTGAAAACAATATTATTTACATAAAAGCAGGCCTTTTCGTAAGCCTGCTTTTTTCGTACAGATTTTTTACAAATTGTAGTCCCACTTAGGCTGTTGTTTACATAAAATGTAGTCAAAGGGGTGGGGCCATGAAGCTAAAACTTATTTCACGGTCCGGGGGACTGATCCCCGGACCATTATGCGGTATTATCTTGGTTGTTCTCATTGCCGCTACTATTTTGACCTCAAAGTTTAATTATCTCCTTTTTCACAGCCTTAGCGAAACTTACACAATTATAGTGGCAGTCATGATATTTATTCTGGCTTCCAAAACGTACAAGTATTCGGAAGACACTTTTCTGTTGTTCTTGGGTACAGCGTTCCTGTTTATCGCCGTCTTGGATTACCTTCACATGGTAAGTTACTACGGAATGGGGGTTTTCCAAGGCTATAGCCCCAACCCCGCCACACAGCTGTGGATAGCGGGCTGTTATTTCCAGGGAGCAGCTTTTATGATAGCGCCGGTATTTATAAACCGCAGGTTTTCCTACCCTGTCGTATTCGGGATATTTACGTTTGTTACAGTAAGCCTAATTGCATCAATAATGTGGTTGCGCATATTTCCGGCCTGTTTTGTTCCCGGCCAGGGATTGACAGTATTCAAGATAGTCAGCGAATATCTCATCTGCCTGATGATCATGGGGGGGACGCTGGTTTTAAGCTGGAAAAAAGACCACAACCGTTCGCTATACCTCACGATTATCATCTCCGGGGTTGTAACCATAGTCTCCCATCTCAGTTTCACACTCTATAATGATCCCTATGGGCCTTTTAATTTATTAGGCCACATACTCACGATGGCAGCATATACACTTATCTTTTACGGTATTATCGTCATGGGGCTGCAAACTCCTTTTGATACCATCTTCCAAAAATTAAAAGACAATTCCGTACACGATTATCTCACCGGACTTTTTAACAGAAAAGGTTTTATCGAAACAACCAAAAAGGAATTGACGCGGGCCAGGACCGACGGGCGGACCCTGGGTGTCCTTTTGTTGGATCTGGATAGGTTCAAGATGATCAACGACCAGTTCGGTCACCTGGTCGGCGATCGGGTGTTGAAGCAGTTTGCGGAACTGATTCGCCGTACAACAGGAGAAAAAAGTATAACGTCCCGTTTAGGCGGGGATGAATTTATTGTATTGGTCAACGGAGGCAAAAAAGAATTGAGATTAATCGAACAAAAAGTACGGGATGCCGTAAAAGACTGGAAGAAAGCTGACGCAACAGTTGCAGAAATGGATGTCAGCATCGGCGCCAGCTTATGGGAACCCGGTCAAACCGTTGATATTGACTGCCTGGTCAAAAAGGCGGACCAGGAAATGTACAGGGAAAAACAGCAGAAAAAAACAAACGGGGCCTAAATTAATTGGTAGAAAGCGGTTAAAACGTCCTGACAGACTGTTTTTTCCGCTTTCTTATGCTAAAAGGAGGAATTTTCACCCATTATGTCGAAAATTCCCTATACATGTAATTACTGCCGGTGGATGAAGGGAGATGGGCGGGTGAAAGAGCATTTTTCAAAAGAGGCCCTGGACCTGTGGTCCGGCGCTGAAAAAAAGGCGGCATTGTGGAAGCATGTTAACATCGCTCCCGAGCATGTAATGCTGGCTTTTTTTGACTCGGCCAACGACCTGGCCACCCTGGTTGTTGATGAGTTTATCGGTTCTTACGAAAAACTGAGTTCAAAAGCTGCTGAAATGATAAATAACAAAGAATTCGGGCCGGCGGTTACCGAAAACTTTTTAAAAAAGGTCCACAAGGAGGCCAATATTTGTTTCTCGGCAGAAATTAACGTCCCTCATATCATGACAGCCGTTTTCTCAGGATATAAAGAAGAAGAGAACATCCCTGCCCAGGTCCTGCAGAGCTTCGGCGTTAATATCGACTGGTTCCTCAAGCTGATCAGGTTTCCGCGCAGCACAAAAAAAGAAAATGCCCAGCAGGCAGTATTAACCCGCGGAATATTTGCGGCCAAGCAGATGTCCGGCGCCATAGCCGGCCACTCCCCCCTGGCCAAGTATGGCCGGGACCTGACCTCCCTGGCCCAAAGCCATGAGCTGGATCCGGTGGCCCTGAGGGAAAAAGAGATTGATGAAATTATCGAGATCCTCTGCCGTAGAGTTAAAAGCAATCCTCTGCTGGTAGGTGAGCCGGGCGTCGGAAAATCAGCGCTGATGACGGGACTTGCCCAGAGGATGGTGGACGGCAGTGTTCCGGAAAAACTTAAAGGGATCAGGATCTTTGAACTGAACCTTATCTCTGTCATTGCCGGGGCTTCCCTGCAGGGTGAATTTGAAAAAAGGTTAACCGGGATTATCAACTATGTCAAACAGGAAAAGAATATTATCCTGTTCATTGATGAAATTCATACCATAGTCGGTACAGGGGGGGTCCCCGGTATGGGGGATGCGGCCAACATCTTAAAGTCCCCTCTGGTCAACGGTGATATTAAGTGTATCGGAGCCACCACAATGAAGGAATACAGGAAATATATTGAACGTGACCCTGCACTGGCCAGGCGGTTCCAGACCGTTGAAATCCCCGAACCCGGTATTGATGAAACAATTAAAATCATCATGAGCATCAAGCATCTCTATGAAGAATTCCACCATGTTAAGCTCTCCGAAGAAGTGATAAGAAAGTCCGTTGATATGTCGGTCCAGCATGTTAAGGACCGGTGCCTGCCCGACAAAGCCATTGATCTGATAGACCAGACGTGTGCCCACGTGGGCCTGGCATATACCGGCCTGCCCGCAGAAAACGCTGGCGGCGAAACCCTGACGGAATCAGATGCCGGGTGCAGGGTTGTAACCATTGAAGATGTCGCAACTGTCCTCTCTCAAAGGACAAAAATACCTCTGGAGAAGCTGACCTCCGACAAACTGGAAAAACTGCTCAACCTTGAACATCTGTTAAAAAAGAGAATTGTCGGCCAGGATGAAGCAATTGATAAAGTCGGGGATATCATCCGGCTGACCAAGAGTTCCCTGGACCTCAAACCGGTCAGGCCTGATGGCGTGTTCCTGTTTATGGGCCCTACCGGAGTCGGCAAGACAGAAATGGCCAGAGTTTTGTCGGAAATACTGTTTGATGATGAAAGTAAAATTATCAGGCTGGATATGTCAGAGTATATGGAACCCCATAGCGTATCCAAGATAATCGGGTCTCCTCCCGGCTATATCGGTTCGGACCAGGAAGGTGGCCTTACCGGGCGCGTCAGGACAGAACCTAACTCCGTTATCCTGCTGGATGAAGTGGAAAAAGCACATCCCGATGTGTTAAACATTTTCCTGCAGGTGTTTGAGGATGGCCGGTTGACGGATTCTCAGGGAAAAACGGTATATTTCAGCAACTCCACCATCATCATGACAAGTAACGTCGGCGCCGCACAGGCCTTTACCAGACAAAGAGAAATCGGTTTTAATGATAAGGCGGATTTTAAAGGGACGGAAAACATCTTAAGGGCAGCTGTAAAGAAACACTTCAGCCCCGAGTTCATTAACAGGATTGATGAAGTCATCTACTTTAAACCACTTGACAGGAAAGCCATCGAACAGATTGCCGCCATGAAGCTGCAGGATATTAAAAACCGTTTTGCCGTTGAAGACAAAGTAATTAATATCAGCAGTGAAGTGCTGGAACTGATCAGCGAAAAGGGCTACAACCCTGAGTATGGGGCCAGGTTCCTCAACAGAACCATAGAGGACATGGTTTTAAAACCGCTGTCCAGGATGCTGCTGGCTAATTCCGGGTATGAAAGGTATATTGTGGCAGTCGGCCCGGAACGCGCGATTATATTTGAGGGAGAGGTGAAAAAGGGAAGTGACGAATATTGAAGTCGAAACCCTGCTTAGGCAGAATAAGGTTCCATACACCTTCATGGAAGACGGTTACTGGAAACTCAGCTGCGGAGATTATATAATCCTGATATTTCACAATGAAGAATCTGAATTTTTGCGTTTTGTCATGCCGTTGCTTCCCGTGCCTCAGGAGGGTAGGGAAGAGGTGTACCGGCACTTACTCCAATTAAACTGCACGGGAGTTTTCTGCGGGTCATTTGCTATTCATCCTGACAGTGACTCCATAATCTATATAGACCAGATTCCTACCGTGGACCTGGAGTTTTCCGAAATTATTACTACACTCAATTCATTTGTTCACATAATAGATAATCATCTACCGAAAATTAAAGACATCTGCAGTGAATACTCAATTGCATGATTGCCGGGGGCCTGTCCAAACAGGCCTTTTTAATTATAATAAAAACGTAAAAGGAATTGTATACTATACAGTAGAATCATTATATAGTTATTAAAATTGATGCACTCATTTATTCTACTGGTAAGAAATAGCGGGAGAGAGGAAATGACTACTGACAAGAATACATGGCCTGTCGGCGTTTTTGATTCGGGAATAGGTGGTATAAGCGTTCTGGCTGAAATGGTTAAAAGGCTGCCGGATGAAAAATACGTCTACATGGCGGATTCCGCCAATGCACCGTACGGGACCAAAAGCTGTGACTGTGTCCTGGATATTTCCCTGAACGCGGCCGGATTTCTCGCCGGCAAAGGCATAAAGGCCCTTGTGGTAGCCTGTAACACCGCAACCAGTGTGGCCATAAACAGAATCAGGGATACCCTGAGCATCCCCGTTATCGGGATAGAGCCAGCTTTAAAACCCGCGGTGGAGAACAGGGGGAATGGCGCTATCGCAGTCATGGCAACACCATTAACCCTGCAGGAGGAGAAATTTATTTCCCTCTACAGACGGTACAATACCGATGCCACCATAATCCCCGTACCCTGCCCGGGTCTGATGGAACTCATTGAATCTGAACCGCCTTTGGAAGCTGTTAAATTATATTTGGAAGATATTTTTGACAGCCTTCCGCCTCCGGAAATTTCCTCTGTCGTCCTGGGATGCACTCATTACTGCTTTATCCGAAAAGAGATTGCTGAGGTTTTACCTGTGGGTGTGAGGATATTTGACGGAAATGAAGGCACAGTCCGCCATCTGGCAAGAACACTGCAGTCGGGAGGCATTTTAGCCCCAAGAGCCGAGCCGAACCGAAGTCCTGAAGTTGAGTTTTTCTCCTCAGGAGACCCGGACAGAATGATACCCCTGTGCAGGCGTTTTCTTGAAAAAAGCCTGCTATGAAACTTCATTTAATGTGCGGGATTCCCGGCAGCGGGAAATCGACACTGGCCAGGCAAATTCCGGGTTACCTTGTTTCGACTGACAGTATCCGTAAATTCCTATGGCAGGACGAGTCTGTCGTAAAACACGATAAGCTGGTCTTTAACCTTGCAGAAAGTATTGTTGATTATGTTCTGGGAAGATGTTGGGACGCCGTTCTCGATGCAACCAATCTAACAGTAGCCAAAAGGACCCGGTTTATTAACCTCGCCGTGAAACACGGGGCCCGCGTTATGCTCCACTGGGTCAAATGTCCGCTGGAAACCGCCATCGAACGCAACTTTTGCCGGGACAGGCAGGTTCCGGTTGAAATTATCAAATCACTTTATAAATCATTTCAGATGCCGACTAATGACGAAGGGCTTAATGTTATTAGGATTTATGACCCTTTTCTGAGGACAGAAAAAATAATTATGCCCGGACGCATCCTGATTAGAGGAAAAAGAAAGTTATTAAAGAAATAATAAAATATTATGGAACTTCATTCCAAAACGGGGTGATGCTATGTTTAACCTGCGTCAGCTAAAGGCCTTTGTTGCGGTGGTGGAGAAAAAGAGTTTTACCAAAGCTGCCAGAATCCTCTATATGACCCAACCGGCTATCAGCGCCCAGATTAAAGCACTGGAAGAAAGGCTGGAGATTCAGCTTCTGGAGAGAAACGACAAAAACATTATGCTCACCGAAGCCGGCAGTATCTTTTACGAGGAAGCCTACAAAATAATTTCACTGTATGACGGTTTTGTGGACATCATAAACGATCTGAAAGGTATAAAACGGGGTAAGCTCTGTCTGGCTGCCAGCACCATCCCCGGAGAGTACGTTCTCCCTAAAATCATCGGCGGTTTCAGCAAAATATATCCGGGAATTGAGCTGAGCCTGAAAATTGCAGACACGGGAATGGTCGCTGATATGCTGCTGAAACGAACTGTCGATGTGGGGATGATAGGAGCGCCAATCAAAGACGAATCCCTCCACCTGGAGGAATTCCTGAAGGACGAACTGGTGGTAATCTCCGCTCCCGGTGTGGACTCTGTCAATGAGCTTACTGTTATGGACCTGGCTGAATCAGATCTGGTTTTGAGGGAAGCTGAATCCGGCACAAGGATGGTATTTTTAAAAAAATTGAAGGAACATGGAGTTGACCCCAAAAAATTGCGTGTTGTGATGGAACTTGGCAGTACGAGAGCAATTATAACGGCAGTTGAAAACGGTCTTGGACTGAGCATGGTTTCCCGTCTGGCCGCCGCCGATGCCCTCAAATTAGGCTCAATCCGTGAAGTAAAAATAAAAGGAGCCACTTTTGAACGCCCCTTGTACCTGGCCTGGAACAGGAACAAACATCAGAGCCATGGAACTAAGGCTTTCCTGAGACACGTGGAGCTGTTGAAGTGCGAGTTGATAAACCGGGGAACGGAGTCATAGATATGGAGAAAATGCTGCAGATGGCTTTCCTTGCCGTGGTGGTAATAGCCAGGGATATGTTCATAGGATTCATCATCGGTTTATGTGCAGCCGTTGCTCTGGCCAGATTGAATCCCGGCACCTACAGGGTTGTTGCCCTGCTGATTCCCGTCGGAATTGCTGCCGGTTTTGTTAAAGGGCTGTCAAAATTTATTTTTCTAAATATCTCCAGTTCTATTCCAAGTAAAGGTTATCGATATGAGTATCCTAAGTTTAAAATCCTTTCATTATGGCTGGTTATCTTGGCCGCTGCCATGATTTTGGGTTACGGTCTTAATTTTTCCGATTGGCTCTTTGGCCCTTACCGGCTGCTTACTGATAACATTGTTTTGAGATCCTTTGGTACCGGGCCATGGGTCATAACCCTTATATTTGTTATAATTACCGGAATAGCAGCCCATATTTATGAGCCGCCTGTAAACAGAGATGAAGTATTACCCGAGACGGAGATCATGCTTAAAACAGAGGAAGATGCCCGGTGAAACGAACTAGCGGGAGTATATTTGCCGGCTTACTCATCTTGACCGGTTTGTCTGCTGCTATGTATATTTATCAACCCGTTTCTTTTCGTGAGATTGCCACCATTGAGGGTTTTGTCAGTTATGCCAGATCATTCGGTTCTGTAATGCCTCTGGCCGCTTTTCTGATAACCATGTTGCAGGCCGTTGTTCCTGCTGTCCCATTCGTCATCCTGTGCAGCGCCAACGGAATACTGTTAGGTCTGGCCAATGGCGTTATCCTAACCTGGGTAGGCACCCTTACCGGCGCTTCCCTGGCCTTTTGGGGAGCGAGGAGCCTCGGATACGAATGGGCTGCCAGGAGATACGGCAGGGCAGGTCTGCAAAAGGTTGACCAGCTTAACGGATGCAGGGGATTCATGATTATACTGGCCCTGCGGCTTCTCCCGTATTTCCCGGCTCCTCTGATCAACATTTCTGCGGGTGTAAGCAGAATCAACTTCCTATGGTTTCTTTTGGCCTCTGCCATAGGTAAACTGCCGTTTATAATCGGTTATACCTTAATGGGTTACAGCCTGCTCCATGCCAAAAATTACGCCCTTGGCATCAGTATCATGGTTGTCCTGATTGTTATCCCTTACGTGATAGTAAAAAAAACCGGAAGAAAAGCAACAATTCACGGAAAACAACGGTAAATTAGCAGGAAATATCGCCGCAGTGTCTAATTTTTATAAATGGTTTAGATATTTTTGTAATCAGGGAGCCAAATCATGCTGGTTAAAAGATGTGCTGTTTGTAAAAGACCGTCCTACAACAAGCCTTCAGATGGCTTAAGAAAAAAGAATTGGTTGTGTCCGGCCTGTACCAGACTTTTTGAATCTTGGGTCACTGCGGGTATTCCGACCGGCACAGGAGAAGCATGTCAAAACTGTACAAAAAGGACCAGAGGATGCCGTTTTTCGGTATTGGAACGGCTTAAAATAACAGCCTGCAGTGACTGGACCGGTAAAAATACCGAGCACGACAGGCGAAGATGGGCCAAATTTGAAATTCAGGAGGACTGACACAATCTGTCAGTCCTTTTCAGCAGGAGGAAATAATGTCAAAAAACCATGCCATTGACAGAAAACTGATGATGAACATTTATCATAAAATGTATGGCCATTTCGGTCCCAGGGGCTGGTGGCCGGGTAACTCCCTGTTTGAAATATGTATCGGTGCTATTTTAACCCAGAGCGTATCATGGAAGAATGTTGCCAGGGCTATTGATAATCTAAAGCAGGCCGGACTGCTGGATATAAACCGGATGTATCACAGTCCTGTTGAGGACATTGAAAAGTGCATTGTCCCGACCATGTATTATCGGATGAAAGCCAGGAAGCTCCTTGCCTTTGTGGAACATGTTATGGAAAAATACGCTGGCAACCTGCCGAAAATGTTTAATCAGGACCTGGCCGGACTCAGAAAGGAACTCTTGGATATTTACGGTATCGGCCCCGAGACGGCTGACAGTATAATCCTTTATGCCGCCGAGAAGCCGATATTTGTTGTCGATGCATATACCAGGCGGATTTTCTCCAGGCTGGGTATTATTAATGAGAATATTTCCTATGACGAGATGCAGGGCTTTTTCATGAGGCACCTTCCCACTGATGTAAGTCTATATAATGAATACCACGCCCTCATTGTCGGAGTGGGCAACATGTTCTGCGCTAACAAAAAGCCCAGGTGCGGCAGCTGCCCCGTTAGCGAGTTCTGTACTTTCAGTCAATAAAAAATAAACACCTCAAAGGGACCTGTTTACAAATTAAAAAACA
>Ga0074195_1002753_pt1 | contig 18493 bp, 19 predicted proteins | sample EPASupsiteHSE623_FD_64525 | JGI IMG/M metagenome (GOLD analysis project Ga0074195, IMG submission 64525) | Bioremediated contaminated groundwater from EPA Superfund site, New Mexico - Sample HSE6-23 | ecosystem: Environmental > Aquatic > Deep subsurface > Groundwater > Contaminated ...
TGAGTATCCTGTCAAATCTCCATTGATTTCTGAATTTGTAAAAACATACATTTTGTCAGGTGTTATTCCATCTTGTCCGCCTTGCACAAAAACCGAAGTATGCAGGTCATAGATGCTTATATACTCCTTAAATTTATCCCCCTTAAACTGCCAAAATAGGGAACTTCCTATTTTGAAACCTAAATTGTACACTACTGCCATTTCAGGCCTATATGCCATCAAATAGTATGAATTTTTATTATTAGCAACTAGAGAATCTCTTGAAGGCATTCTTGCAGGATTATAATCAGATTTCAAAAGTATTCTATCTGACCAAACTCCGCTGAAACATCCAGGTGCTACTTGAAGTTGTACTCCGCCATATACGATTGCGGGTTGATTTTCAAGAGAATCTCTGAATACACCACTCCTTCTGCCGTATCTAAGAAATCTGCCTATCTTTGTCTCATCTCCTATATCATTCGTATCAAGCCAATAAAACTGAGGCATCTGAAAATTTGAAGAATAGTCATTGTGAAAATAATACTCCATTGGTTCTTTTAAATAATTCTTATTTGATTCTGCCCACCAATCCAGTGTATCATTTGCCTTTTCTATATACTCAAAATGAATGTGGGGTGCATTATGATAAATTGTTCCTAAATATTGATCAATAAAAACTGATTTAAAAATATATGTTGTGTCAAAATTAATTATATTTGTATCCGGTTTTATTGAATAATCACGTGCTATATGTCCATATTGAATTCCTATTCCTTGATATGTCCCAACGCCAACAATGCAATTATATGGATTCTTTTCTGGATATTGAACCCAATAAGCCTTTCCATTATTTATTGAATATACCTTTGTGAATACAGTGTCTGCCGGGATATCTATTCCTCCATGCCAAAAATTGTCTTCTCTACTTGACCAAAATCTATCACTTATTATTTCATAATTATCTATTTTTGATGGCAAATCAGAATACATGATTTGAAAGGATATAATTACCGCTAAAGCTATTGATATAAGACGCATATCCCCCCCCGATTATCTCGAATATCCGGTCTTTTTGTTCCAAATACCTTTGTTCTTTATTCTACCATTTTCTACCGTTCCAATTACAAACTCATCACTCTGTAATGAATCCGATGTGAAAAACAATATTCCACTTTCTGTTTTTAATACTTTATGAATATACTTCCCAATACCAGTATCTGCTTCCAGTAGCTTTAAATTGCCGGTTTCTTCCAACTTATTGATAATAATGTTTGAATCCGCGTTATCTCTGCCCCATAATATGAGTTCTTCCCCAGTCCAGTATGGTTTGCAATTGTTTAATCCCTCTTTTGACATATCAAGAGATATTTCCTTCTCTATCTTGCTGTTTTTTCCCAGTATTTTTATTTCTCGTGTTTCAACTTTTGTATTTGTTTCGTTAATATTATTTACTTGCTCTGTTAAGACCAATACTTTTCCATTATAATACTCCTCCACCCAACTCATTCCAGCTTGAGCAGGAGTAGCCAATGTTATTGTTTGCAAATTTTTATTCAAATCAGATATATATAATTGCATCCCTTCAACAGTCGTAGCAATAAAATACGTCCGTCCTTTTATTACTTTGAAATCGCTCTGCTTTAAAAACGCTCTAGCTTCAACATCTAATGTAACAGTACCTTTTTTTGATATTAATTTGTAATTCTTTAAAGACAATCCTTCACCAATACTATTCGTCACTATTAAATACCCTTCATCATCCAATCTCGAAATGTAGCTATATGGAGAAATGTAATTAAAATATATTCTATTTGATAAGTCGCTATAATCCATTTCAATTAATTTATCTGGACTCTTCCAGTCTTTTGTTGTACCCCAGCCAGCTTCCGCGCCATCAACTTCGTACATCTTCTTCCCGTCTTCATTATACACCTCTATCCTGTCTACGCTGCGAAGGCCGATTTTGTGGTCGTACTTACCATATCTCTTCATATCACTTATGTACCAATTTTCTTGTATTTCTTCTCTCTTTATTAAATTCTCCCATCTTATCGCGATCTTTGTATTATTAGGCGACAGGTATATCGTCGGATTAGAATAAATGCTGTCTTTATTTATTATTCTTATCATCCTGTCACTCTTGGGATTACTATCCTGTGTAAATGCTGTTTCCTTATATTCCTTAAATCCTATCTTCAGTTCCAGTTCTTTTATTGTCTTCTCCCCCTTCATGAATTTAACAAGGTAATGGCTATCTCCAAGCGTATCAACTGCTATATACTTCTCAGGTTTCAATAGCGCCTCTATTTCTGCCTCTGTCATCTTCTTCGGATCCATTCCTGATGCTCCAAGCAATAGCATTGATACTACTGCAATCATTATTATGATTATTCCGCTCTTGCTCTTTTTCATTATTCCTCCATTTAATTTATTTCTATGTTCCTATAAAGCCGAATATATGGCTTTCTATGAAGTCAGTGCGGGTATTGGATTCATCATATTTCTTACTGTGGTAATCTTCTCTGTTCTCTTCAAACTGCTTAACCAATGAGCTGATTTTTTCAAAACTTTCTATCAAATTTCTCCTCCGATTTTTAATCTATCCCTTTTTGTGATTATACCCCTAAGTTTCAAAAAATCAACATCATTATCTGCATCTGAATCGTCTTTACCAGCCCACCTATGTTCTCTTTTATTCTTTACTCAAGGCACATTGCCCATGGCCCACGGCGCCTGGTGGCGTCTTCGCCTCTACCAGCCCACCAGCTTACCAGCTCACTTAAAACAATCTCTAAGCTTCTCTCGTTTCTTTGACTTTGTCTTTAACCAGCGTACTAGCGTACCAGCTTACTGTTTTGCTTTTTCTCCCAATCTTCTCTGTAAACAATATAAACATAGCAGTCGAGGTCTTTGGTGAATGATTTCATATCCGAAGGAAAGGAAAAATGCATTTTTTTGATTCGCTTTCCGCCCACTGACTCCTGCATTTTGATTGATGCTTTGTTTTTTACATTGGGAGTTGCTTTTACGCCTTTTGAATCAGTGTTTTTGAAAATCCATTTAACAAGAGCCGACTTTATCTCTCTTCCGTATCCGTTTCCCCAGAACTCAGGCATAATTTTTACATCAGTCTCTGCTATTTTGCTTTCTTTATTGTACCCAATCAATGCCTCTCCTATTGCTTTGCCATTCAATTCAACAATCAGATGGTATTCATCGCCTCGCTTTTGTCTGTTCTTTGTCTTTTCAATTATTTTCTCTTCTTTCTCGTCGATTCCATTTGGAAATCCCACAAATTTCATCACTCTCTTGTTTTTCCAGAGAAGAGAAATGAATTTTGCATCCTGTCTGCATGGTTTGATCTTTCTTATTACGAGTCTTTCTGTCTTGATTCTGTAAAAATTCTTCACACACTCATCCGTTGTTTTTATGGCGCATATAAAACTTCACCCAGATGCTATATTTTATTATATTATATATATTCATTATATAATGTCGGATAAAATTTTTATCATGAGAAGAACAAGTGCGAATATGAAGACTGGCCTTATTATCTTCGCCCCTTTTGTGATTGCGATTTTTGCACCGAGCACATTTCCTAAAACTCCTGCAATGGCGGCTGGTATTCCTATGACGAGCAGGACTTTTCCGTTTATAAGGAAAGCAACAACAGCGGCTATGTTTGATGCAAGATTGACAACCTTCGTGTTTCCGTTTGCCGTGGGAAGGTCATACCTCAGAACAAGAGTGTTGAAGAGAATAAGAAAGGATCCTGTCCCCGGTCCGAAGAAGCCGTCGTAAAAACCTATCACAAACCCTGCAATAACAGACAAAAAAATCCTTTTCTTCAAAGGAATCTCATGCGATTCGTTTTTTTCACCGAATTTTTTATTAATGAGAGTATAGACCGCAATGATTGGGATGAGAATGACAAGAATGTATTTTAAAAAATCGGGATTGAGTATTAAAACCGTCTTTGCTCCGATAAACGAACCGATAAGAGCGAAAAGACCGCTTGAAAGAGCCACTTTCATGTCAATCATCCTGTTCTTTCTGTACATTAGAGTGGCGAACAATGTGCCTATGGAGGAAGAAAACTTGTTGTTTCCGAGAGCGAAATGCGGAGGAAGGCCTGCGGCGATATATGCAGGAAGGGAAATCAATCCGCCTCCTCCGGCTATAGAATCAATTAGCCCGCCCAAAAAGACAGAGGGAAGGACTATTGAAAAAATTCTAATGTAATCCATTGAATTATTCTATTGAAAACGAAAAATAAAGCAATTGCTATTTGCTTTTTGATGTCTTTATTATCTCTCCCTCGTCCGAAACGGAGATTCTGAGGACTTTTTTGAACATTCCTTCATTTAAAACAAATGTATAGGAGAATATCTTTTCTCTTCTCGCCTTTGCTTTGCTCTTCAATTGCTTTTTATACTCCGTTATGTCAGTTGAGACTTCTTTGACAATCGGCTTCACGCTTAGAAATTCTTTTGCATTCTCTTTTATGTAATTTTCAATTATGCCGTTCAGTTCTTTTCTATTCATCATCAACCTCCGTCAGAGGATTTCCGTACATCACAAATTCAACAAGGGTCTTTTTGTCGTCATCATCCAAGAATCCGTTCTTTTCAATATTTTTCTGGGCGAAAATTCTTTTTGCATTGAGAAAGGCCAGTGATGCGTTCTTTCCCTTTAGAAATTCGTCATAGAAAATCGAAACAAGCATGTCAGCTTCAGATATCGGAGGAGCAAATGTGCCGTACGCCGTCGCAGTTGAGCCGATGCAGAATGATACTCCGCTCCTAAGAGCTGTAAGCATTATTGATTCGCTTGTTTTTTTATTGTTTACATACGCTCCAAAACACGCCTCGCTTGCCAGAAAGGAATTCTTTATTCCCTTTGAAATATTTTTTGGAAGAAGAGCGAGCGGATACTCTTCTTTGTATGACGAAAATTTTGCTCTCTGCCCGTACCATCCGCTTTCATCTTCAGCTCCGTGGAGATTAAAATAGAGTCCGCCCTCAAATTTGTCAAATTCCAATTTGCTTTTTACAGTGTGCGGAGGAGAAGAGAGAATCTCTCCCTGCGCTTTCAGATGCCTGAAAACTTCATCAGCCGCCTTTTTCCATATTTCCGCAGTTATGCCTGTTTTTTCGTTTGCGCGCACTTTATTTTTCAAAAAAAGATTTTCTGTCATTTTTAGAAACGAACCTTCCGTTTCATCTGTTGCGTCTGGGATTCTTGATATTTCAATTTCCGGTATGACGCAGTCATCCGCAGAAGAGACCCACCAGTTGTCAGTGCACACGATATTGTCTCCGTCATCGACATGAGAACTGATTTTTTCAAAAGGAAATACATCTTCACCGCCGATGATTATTATTATCGAGTCCCTGCATTCGGATAAAATAAAATCCTTCACCTTTGCTTTTGATGAGTCGTCTGTTTCTATGAACTGAAGCGTGTTTTGCGATGACACGAGAATGTCCTGCATCTTCACGGCGAATGAAGCGGAATATTTTTTCTTGAGTTTTTTCGGATTGTACAGAATTGTTATTTCTTTCATTTCTCCCCCAAATAAAAAAAGCCGGCCTTTTGGGCCGGCTTACTCTTTCTCGCTGCTTCTTACTTCTTTGCTTTTTTTGCTGGCTTCTTTGCTGTCTTCTTAGCAGGTTTCTTTGCAGCTTTTTTTGCTGTAGGCATTGTCCCTCCTACGGTTAAAATTTATCTAATTAATATATAACATATAATTAATAAAATTTCAAGTATTATTTTTATTTTTTTAATTATTTTTTATTTTAGTTTTTAAGATAAAAATAATATAAATCATTGACACAACTATCTTTTTTGTTTAATATTCATATTCTATGAAAAAAGAAATGTTAATTCAAAAATCAAAAGAAAGCAGAATAGAAATTTTAAAGATGGTTTACAATGCCTCATCAGGCCATGTGGGCGGAGCTTTCTCAGCAATAGACATAATGGTCTATCTGTATTTTTACAAAATGAATTTCTCAAAAGAGAATTTCACAAGCCCGGACAGAGACAGATTCGTGCTTTCCAAGGGCCATGCTTCAGCCGCACTTTACTCATGCCTCGGACTGAAGGGAATTTTTCCAAAAGAGGAATTTTCACATTTCAGAAAAATAAACAGCATGCTTCAGGGTCATCCGTCAAGAAAGACTACTCCGGGAGTAGAGACTTCAACAGGGTCTTTGGGGCAGGGCCTCTCTTTCGCCAACGGGTGCGCAATAGGCCTTAAGATGAAAAAAATAAATTCGAAGATTTACTGCATTATCGGTGACGGAGAAATAAATGAAGGGCAGTTCTGGGAAGCGCTGATGACATCATCAAGATACTCTCTCGACAATCTGCGCGTCATACTCGACTACAATCATCTGCAGATTGACGGTCATATAGAGGAGATAAAGAACCCGTCTCCTTCCGTGAAACGATTTGAGTCATTCAATTTTCACGTGATTGAAATCAATGGACATGACTTTGACGAAATAGACAGAGCATTCACAGAAGCAGATACTGTACAGGGAAAGCCTGTTTTCATAATAGCTCACACGGTGAAGGGAAAGGGCGTGTCATTCATGGAGAACAATGTCAATTTCCACGGGACTCCACCGAAGAAAGAAGAATTTGAAAAGGCGATGAAGGAGCTTGAGAATGGGTGAAAAGAAATCTTTGCGCGAGACATACGGAAAGACTCTTGTGAATCTCGGGAAAATACACAATGACATTGTAGTGCTTGATGCAGACCTTGCCAAATCGACAAAGACTGAGCTTTTCAAAAAAGAATTTCCTGAAAGATTTTTTGATATGGGTATATCGGAGGCAGACATGATCGGCACAGCCACCGGGCTTGCATCTGCAGGATTCAAATGCTTCTGCTCTTCATTCGCGATGTTTTTAACAGGAAGAGTTTATGACCAGATAAGAAATTCAATAGCATATCCGCACTGGAACGTGAAGCTCGTTTCAACTCATGCGGGAATATCCGTAGGAGAAGACGGAGCAAGCCATCAGTGCATAGAGGACATTGCTTTGATGAATGTAATACCGGGAATGACAGTGCTCTGCCCCTCTGACAGCGTTATGACAGAAGCTCTCACAAGAGAACTCTACGAATACGAGTCCTATGCCTATATGCGGCTTCCGAGAAATGATCTTGAATTGCTTTATGATGAGAAAGATTCTTTCGGCATTGGAAAATCTTTTGTGCATAAAATCGGAGCGGACATAACAATAATCGCATGCGGAGCAATGGTGTCTGTTGCAAAGAACACTCTCCTGCGCTTTCAGTCTATGGGAATTGATGCAGGGCTTGTGGATATGTATTCCATAAAACCTCTCGACTCAAAGACCCTTGAAGAAGTTCTTTCAAAAACGAAAGGGCTGTTGGTTGCAGAAGAGCATTCTGTAATCGGAGGTCTTGGCTCCTCTGTAGCGCATTTCGCATCGGAGAAAAAGCCGATTAAAATGTCTTTCGTCGGAATAGAGGATGTTTTCGGAGAATCCGGAACTCCGGACAGTCTCTTTGAAAAATACAACCTCACTGAAGAGGCGATTCTTAAGAAGGGGAAGATTCTTTATGATAGTTTTTAAAAATGTTTACAAGTATTACAAAAAAGATTGGGTGGCTCTCAACAACCTGAACATTCAGATAGAGAAGGGGCAATTCAATTATCTCATAGGAAGAAGCGGGGCAGGCAAATCAACTCTGATGAAGATGATTTACATGGAGCTCTTTCCCACAGAGGGAGAGGTTGAAGTCGCCGGTTTCAGCACAAAGACAATAAAACAGAATGAGATTCCACTGCTCAGAAGAAAGATTGGAGTCATATTTCAGGATTTCAAGCTTCTGAAAGACAGAAATGTTTATGACAATGTGGCATTCGCCCTTCAGGTAACAGGTGAAAGATATTCATCAATCAGGAAGAAGACCCTTGAAGCTCTCGCGGCAGTGAAGATGTCTCACAAAAGAAATTCTTTTCCCTATCAGCTTTCGGGAGGAGAACAGCAGAAGGTTGCTATTGCGCGCGCGATAATCAAGGAGCCGTTTATTCTTCTCGCTGACGAACCGACAGGAAATGTCGACCCTGAGGGAACGAAAGACATACTTGATCTGCTCTTTGAGATAAACACAAGAGGAACAGCAATACTTATGGCGACTCACGATTACTCCTTGATAAAAAAGTCCGTTGGAAAAGTTATCGGACTGAGGGACGGGAAATCCGTGAACCCTGACGATATCTTTAAAATGGAATTCGGAGGCCAGCAATGATTTACATTCTTCAGGAAGCATTAAAGGGATTTTTCAAAAACAAATCCATGAGTCTAATCACTGTCGGCATAATCACCATATCAATATTCATATTCGGGCTTTTCATAGCAGGAACAGCCAATCTTCTTAATGTCATACGGCTTGCCGAGGACAGGATAGAGATGATAGTCTATTTAAATGACAATCTCGATTCCAATGGAATAAAACTTTTAAACGAACAGATATCAACAATACTCGGAGTGCAGGAGACGGAATTTGTATCTAAGGAGCAGGCTCTCGAGAATTTCAAAAAAGACATGAGCGAGAATTCTCCGCTTTTGTCCGCATTTGAATCAAACCCTCTTCCCGCTTCGATAAAAGTCACTGTATCAATGGCATACAAGACTCCCGACTATCTGCGGGATATTTCAGAAAAAATAAAACTGTTCGGCGGAGTCGAAGACATTGATTACGGCTCCGAATGGATAGATGATCTGGACAGACTCATAAAAATACTTTTCTTTATCGACATAATACTCGGAATAATAATCACACTCTCTTCCGTATTTGTTGTTTTCAACACGATACGGCTTACAGTATATGCAAGAAAAGAGCAGATAGACATAATGGACCTTGTGGGAGCCACAGAAACCTACATAGAGCTTCCATACATTATCGAAGGAGTGACTCACGGATTCTTCGGTTCTGCAATATCAACTGTTATTTTATTTTCTCTGGTTTCTTTTATATCAACAAAGATACCCAATGTCATTTTTCTGAATTCTTCTCTTGTCTTTTTCCTGATACTTTTTGGAATGATACTCGGATTCACAGGTTCGTTCATGTCAGTCAAACAGTGCATGACTGAGATACGAGAAGTAAAAAGACTTGAGCCTGTGGGAAAGAGAAAATCCCTCAACAGAATCAGTCAAGGGAAAACAAAGTAAGGGAATCTTTTCTTTTGACGAGGAATTCCCTGTCGCTCACAGGATAATCATCTCTGTGCGAAAAGACCTTCACATTATAAGATTGAAGATTAGGCATTGACCATGCTTTAAATATGTTGAATTCCGATTTGAGCATATTGTGCGCCTCCGGATTACCCCAAAAAACGGATTTGTTCCCGAATAAAAGCGAAAACCCTGACATTTTGCCTGTGCGCAGGAATATTCCGTATCCCATTCCCTCGCTTATGTCCTCTCTCGGATAGTAGCATATTGCATTATTGTTCTTAATTGACAGAAAGAAAAGAAATGATTTCAAGGCATCAGTAGAAAGAGAACGTATCTCTTCAGAAAATTCATCGTCTGTTATTGAAGCGGATTCAATTATTTTTTTCATGCTTTTCAGTTCACGCGAAGAGAATGAATAATGGGAAATTATGGAGAATCTTCCTGAAAGGGGGAAGAACCTAACGGGCCAGTATATTTTTCCGCTCATTACGTCCAAATCTACTTTTTCAAGAGCAATCATCACCTGATAGCCGCGCGTTACGAGAGGAGCAACAAGAATCCCGCCCTTTCTCAGCTGACTCATCCAGTTGTTTGTTATATCAGCAGTTGTGCAAGAGACTATTATTCTGTCATACGGAGCAAAATCCTTTATTCCGAATCCTCCGTCTGAATTTTCGATGTGTATGTTGGTTTTCGATATTGATTCAAGATTTTTCTTTGCTATTTCAAAAATCTCTTTATGGATTTCTGTAGCAAACACAAAGCCATCATCTCCCACTATTTCGGAGAAGAGAGCGGACGAGTATCCAGACCCGGCTCCGATTTCAAGAACCCTGTCTCCGGTTTTCATCTTCGACAGATGAATCATTGCGGAAATAACGGAAGGCATTGATATTGATGAAAGAGCTCCCTCTGCATCTTTGTAATAGAGAATCGAAGCATCAGAATAAGAGCGCTTCAAAAAGTCGCTTTCATTCTGTGACAGATTGTCTATTATTTTAAAATCGAGAAGGTGTTCGTCGTAACCGTAAACTTCTTTTATGAATTTATGCCTCTCTATTTTCAAAAAAGCGTCTTTGTATGCGCTATTTTCAAACGGGATTCTCAGCTCCATGTCAGACACCATTTTTTTCATGTAGCGGCTGATAATATTTTTCTCCATTTTCAGTTCCTTGAATAAACCCCGGCATCAACGGAGGTGAAATTGTTTTTCTCAAAATTCAGATATGCAATTCCTGCGGTGAGAGCCGCATTGTCCGTGCAGTAGCGCATCTCCGGAATATATACTTTCACCCTTTTCTTTTCAAACACTTCCTCAAATCTTCTCCTCAGCAGTTTGTTCGCAGAGACTCCGCCTGCAATCATAACGCCTGCGGGGCTGAATTTTTCATACGCCGCATACGTTGTTTTTATAAGCTGTTCAACTATCGCGAACTCTATTGAAGAGGCAATGTCGGCAACATTCTTCTGGACGAAGTTTGTTCCCATTTCCTTTATGTAATACATGACTGACGTTTTCAGCCCGCTGAAAGAAAAATCAAATGACTTCAATTTTGAGACAGGGAATTTTTTGAATCTTCCGTCTTTGCCCTGCGCAGTTCTTTCAAGAGCAGGACCTCCGGGATAGCCGAGAGAGAGCATCTTTGCGCATTTATCAAACGCCTCTCCGGCTGCATCATCAAGAGTCTTGCCTATCTCTTTAACGGAAAAATCCTTTTCAACCATAAACAACGACGTGTGTCCGCCTGAAACAACAAGAGCAAGAGACGGAAAGAGAATCTCTCCGTGTGTGAGAATATTTCCGTATATGTGGCCCTTTACATGGTCTGTTGCAATAAACGGAATGTTGTTTCTTAGAGATATCGCCTTTGCCGAAGTGAGCCCCACCATCAATGAGCCCACCAACCCGGGTCCGTTGACGGCTGATACCGCATTTATTTCTTTGATTGAAACCCCTGCCTCAGAGAGTGATTCTTCAACCACCTGATAAATATATTCCACATGCTCTCTTGATGAAAGGTCTGGTACGACACCGCCAAAATCCTTATGTGACATCTGCGTTTTGACCACATTTGAGAGAACTCTTCTTCCGTTCTCTACAACAGCCGCAGACGTTTCATCGCACGAAGTTTCAATTCCGAGTATTAAAGTCATTTCGCCTCTATTTTTATCATCCGCGGAGTTATGGATATTACTTCTATATATTTTTGCTTTGGAATGGAGATGTCAACATAGTATTCTTTCTTTTTCGTTATGTGGGAGATGTCAATGATTGGAGATACCTCTCCTGCAAGCATCTCCGAAATTATGGATTCCGGGCCTGATATGATTATGTCCACTGTAGCGGAATCCGGAAATATCCTGATGTCTTTTTTCTTATTCACAAATATTACAGGCACTGATTTGAATTCTTTTGTTTTCGCAATGTCTATGGGTATTGAAACTATCACATTTGTTGACTGTGTGCTGAACAGGTCATCGCCGATGTCAAGCATTGATTTTTTCTGCACTCTGCTTTTTTTGTCTTTTATGCTTATTTCTTTCGTCTCAATTGATTTGATTGATTCAAGAATTTTTTTTGCTCCGGTTATTTTAACTCTCTGCGGGACAACCTTCACCTCTCCTGATATGACATACCCTTCAAAAGGCCTGCCTGTTATAACCGGAGAGACAAGAACATCCTTCTCCCTCAAAGAATCTATTTCAAATTCTATTGTTTTTGACGAGTTTATTGCAGAAACAAAGACATTTCCGGAGGATTTCAACTTTATGCTGTCTTTGAGAATTTGATACTCATGTTTGCCTTTGTCCAGAGAAGAGAGATTTATGGTCAATGACGGTTTTCTGTTTAAAATTTTCATTATGAGAAAATCTCTTGATTTGCCCTTAACAAGAATGTCAAATGACTGCGGATTCACTTTCGCTATTGCGAGAGAATCTTTAATGTTTATAAAACTGCATTCTCCGTTCATGCGCACTTCCACCTTCTGCTCTGTTGCGGCGTAAAACCACAGCAAAAGAGCCAGAGATAGAGAGACAGCCTTCAATGCAGTGTTTTTTTTGAACAGGTCTTTTATTTTCATTATTCTATGATATATAAAACCCCCTCTCAGTCAATAGAAAACAAAATGTATCTCTGTGCTTTACTTTTTTACTTTTTTTTCTTTACACGATTTTTGATTTTTAGTATAATAAGAGTATGATAAACAGCGGAATCTGCAAACAAATAAAATCCGGAAGCACAGAGATTACAAAAATCATTTCGGATGAGGTCATTATTTCCAGAGAGCAGGATATTATTGATCTGATGTCCTGCGCATTGACTTCAAACATCATGCTTAAAAGCGCAAATTTTTCCAAGGACTTTTTCAAACTGCCGACAGGACTTCTGGGCGCTGTTTTGGGTAAATGCTCGACATACAGAGTGCGCCTTGCAATTGTCGGTGATTTCACAAGTTACATGACAAAAAATTTCTCGGATTTTCTTTACGAGACAAACAGACACGGAGATTACCTCTTCGTAGATTCTGAGGAAGAAGTTTTGAATAGATGGTTCAAGGAATAACATCTAATTTTTAAACCGGAAAAAAGTAAAAAAGTAAAGCACCGAGATTAAGCTTTTTGGTGCATCTTGACAGTTAAAGTTTTATACTTATTATTGATTAATAAATTTTTAGGAGGTTTGATGTCTAAGAAAATATTGATAAGAGATTTGACTTTAAGAGACGGACAGCAGTCCCAGTTCGCAACAAGAATGAGCCAGAAGCAGGTTGACAAAGTTATTCACCTGTTCAAAGACGCCCATTTCTACGCAATGGAAGTGTGGGGCGGTGCTGTCCCTGATTCCATAATGAGATATCTCAATGAAAATCCTTGGGACAGACTTGAGATGATAAAATCAATCATAGGAAATTCTTCAAAACTGACAGCTCTTTCAAGAGGAAGAAACCTTTTCGGATACAATCCGTATCCTGACAGCGTTATAGAGGGATTCTGCAAAAATGCCGTAAAGTCAGGAATTGATATTATGAGGGTCTTTGACGCTTTAAATGACATTGACAATTATAAAGCAACAGTGCGTTTTGTAAAGGAGGCCGGAGGAATGGTTGACGGAGCTGTATGCTATACGACAGACCCGCAATTCACAAACTCTGAAAAATGGAAATCAATATTTTCAAAGAAAAAGCTTCCTCCAAAAATATTCACAACGGAGTATTTCATAAAGAAAGCAGTAGAGCTTGAAAAGCTCGGAGTGGATATGGTCTCTATCAAAGACATGGCCGGGCTGATTGACCCTGAAACATCGAGAAACCTCGTCAAAGGCCTTAAAAAGGAAGTGAAAGTGCCCATAGACCTGCACACGCACTGCACTCCGGGATACGGACTCGCATCCGTTCTTATGGCTATGGTCAACGGGGCGGATGTGGTTGATACTGTTGTCATGAATTTTGCAGGCGGGCCTGCCGCTCCTGCTTTTGAATTAATTCAGATTTTCGCAAACAAACTCAAAATGGACACTGGGGTAAATCTTGATGCTGTTGTAAAGATCAATAGTGAGCTGTATGACATTTGCAAAGAACTTCAGCCCTTCAACAAAGAATATATGCATCCCCGCAATTTCGACATAACCAAAGACAAGCTTCCTGACGATATTGAGAGAATGTTTGACAATTGCATAGAATATGCTTTAAATGACAAAGTTGACAAACTTTTGGATGAGACTCACAAAATAGACAAGCATTTCAATTTCCCTGCTCCTGACAACATTGTAAAGACAGCGCAGATTCCGGGTGGAATGTACACAAACATGAAGACACAGCTTGAACAGGCGAACATGTTCGACCAGATGGAGAGAGTCTTGAAGGCAGTGCCTCAGGTGCGTCTTGACTCGGGTCTTCCGCCTTTGGTGACTCCGACAAGCCAGATAGTCGGAGTGCAGGCCGTGAACTGTATTATTGACGAGAAGAACGGGAAACCGTGGTACACATCAAAATCAGCGCAATTTGTAAATCTCGTTAAGGGTTCGTACGGACATACTCCGTATAAGGTTGACCCTGAATTCAGACAGAAGATATCCGGTGTTTCCAATGAGACGCCCTACGATGTGTCAAAATATGAAAAACAGGAGAATCCAATTCTTGAAGAATTCGGAGGAGTGAAGCTTGCAATGAATGAGAAGGAGGAGCTTCTAATAGAGCTATTTCCGAATGTGGCGAATAATTTTCTGAAGAAGTTAAGAGAGAAGGAATACAATGCAAAACTTGAAGCAGACCCGAATTACGCAAAGAAGCTTAAAGAGAAGAATAAAGTAGATGACGGTGTTGATGATGACCTTTGGGACAACCTCTCAAATAATATCTGATTGTTTTTATCTGAATCGTTAAATAAAAAACGGCGTTTTCATACGCCGTTTTTTTTCGAATACTGCATAATTTCTATTTTGAGGATTAAACCCAGACCATCAAAAATATAATCATATTATTCGAACTTTTATTGGGAAAAATTTACAAATTTACAAGCACCGTCCCCAACAATGCTCCGTCCCCAACAATGCTCTCAAACAGTATAGCCTGCTTTGCGGATTGCGTTAAGAATCTCTTCCCTCTTGTATTTTCCTTTGACTGTCAATTCCTTTTTCTTAACATCCACAAGAGCATTTTCTACACCCTCGACTTTTTTCACAGCCTCTTCAATAGTCTTTACGCAGTGAGAACATGTGATGTCGGAAATATAGAATTTTTCTCCTTCCATTTTATCTCTCCTTTTTAAATATGGCCTTATTATAAGAGCAAGAAGCGCTATTGCGGAAATGAGCTTTAGATAATTCGGGAAAATTGCAGAATGTTCGTGCGCTCTTGAAAAATCAATTCCGTATTTTAATGCAATCACATCAAACAAAAAGGCAAAAAATACTGAGACAATGATTATTGTAATCAGATAGATTGTGACTGTCTTCTTTCCCATTCTTCCTGCAATAAATGCTATTGTTGCCGTGTTTGTCGCCGGACCGGCAATTAAAAATATCAGAGCCGCCCCCGGACTCATGCCCTTCATTACAAGTGATGCGGCTATTGGAATCGAACCTGTCGCGCACACATACATTGGGATTCCTATAAGAAGCATTGCGATGTATGACACGAATTTATTTGAGAGATAATCTGCTATGAAATTCTGCGGAACAGCAAATGAAATCACTGCTCCGAGAACAAGCCCTATCATTATCCATTTTCCGGTTGATTCCACAAGCTCGAAAAATGCGTATTTCAAAGCCATAATTGTCTTTTCCTTAAAACTCTTCTTCTCTGCAATATCCGCTTCGCACATCTGAGAAAGTTCGGGCTGTTTTTCTATCTTGTCATTCTTTGTAAATATTGACACAAGATTTCCGGAGAGGATTCCTCCGGCAAATGCTGCAACCGGTCTGAATATAGCAAAGAGCGGCCCCAAGAGCGAGTATGTCGCTAAAATCGAATCAACTCCCGATGTCGGAGTTGAAACTAAAAACGAAATAACTGAAGAGTTGCTTGCCCCGCTCTTTTTTAAATGCTCTGATACGGGAATAACTCCGCAAGAGCATATCGGAAGTGGAACTCCGAATGCGGATGCCTTAACAGTGTCCCAGAATCCGCCGCTTGACAGATGCTTTGCAATGTATTCTGAAGAGATGAACAGTTTTAGAATTCCTGCAACTAAAAATCCGAAGAGAAGATAAATTGACATTTCCAGTAGAAGAGAGACTCCCGGAAGATTTTCCATATAATGATAAAAAGCATTAAAAGACTCCATATTTGAAATATAACCGTATTTTTATGTTGCGCAATGGCTGTGTATCATATTGACAAAGGCATCTCCTTCTTATAATATAAATATAAAAAGCCAAAAGGAGAAAATATGTGCAATAAATCTCGTTCATCTGTTTTTTGGGGATCTCTGCTTCTTATTATAGGCGCTCTCATTTTAATATCGACATACTTTCACATCTCAATACCGATATTCAAAACTCTTGTTGCTTTGTTATTCATTTACTTGGGCATAAGGATATTCACAGGCTCCCTTTTCAAAAAACGCTCCCACACGATAATGTTCGGAGAATCAAAATTAGATGCTATGCCGTCGCAAAGAGAATATAATGTAATATTCTCCTCAGGAGAGGTTGACCTTTCAAAGACAGACTTTGAAACAGGAAAAAAGATTGAAGTCAATGTCATTTTCGGAGACGGAAAAGTATATCTTGCAAAAGAGAAGAAATACATAATACACATGAATTCCGTATTCGGTCAGGGGCGCGCACCAAACGGATCAACTGTCAATTTCGGATCAAACACATTCTCATCTGAAAACTCAAATTCCGAGAATGCCATTATAATTGAGGCAAATGTTGTCTTTGGAAACATGGAGATAGAATACAGATAATGAAGAGGACAATCAGAGAGCTGAAGCCGGGCGAGATGTGTTTGTTCGCAGAGATAGTCAGAACAGCATATCCCGGAATCAAATTATCAACGCAAAAAGAGAGAGACGGATTTGTAAAAAGAATATTAAAGATTCTAAAGGAGAGCAAAAACGTCCAGTGCTTCGGAATATTCAATGACAAAGAACTGATCGGCGGAGCGCTTTACTACAAATTCAGGATGAACAACAGAGGCGACATAATCGACATGGCCGGAATAGGTCTTGTTGCAATATCCCTTCTCCATAAAAAGGAGCATGCGGCAAAAGACCTGCTGATGCATTTCTTGAATTATTTCAAAGGAAGAAAATTTCAAATCGCATCACTCTACGCATTCAATCCTGAGTTTTACAGAAAAATGGGGTTCTGCTTCGGCACAAGATTTTACAGGTATCAGGTCAAGCCTTCATCCTTTGCCGACTATTCAAAGAAAAGCCATCTTAGATATGCAACAGTTGAGGATACCGGCAAAATACACGAATGCTATGAGGAGTTTCACAGAAATAACCACGGAACATGCTCCAAACAGAAAAAATCATTTGAGGCGTCATTTAAAAGCGGAGAGATAAAATATATTGTATTTGAAGAAAATGCAAAGATAAAGGCATACATGATATTCGCACAGAAAGAGACAAACAAAGAGAATTTCTTAAGGCAGGTTCTTGAAATACAGAGACTTATAGTTAATGACTCAAGAGCATATAAGGAATTTTCAACATTTCTTCATTCGCAGAAGGATCAGGTTGACAGAATAATCATTGACTCGCATGATTTTGATTTCATACATCTTCTAAATGACCCGAGAGACGGATCGGAAAACATTCTCCCTGTTGTGGCGCACCAGTTTGCAACAGACAATACCGCAATGATGTACAGAATTCTTGATGCAAGAGGTTTTATTGAAAAAATAGCTGAAAAATCCAAAACAAACAAGGATTTTGCATTTACATTGAAGATAAAAGACACTTTCGTGTCGGACGAACAAATTTCGATGAACATAATCTCCTATAAAAATTCAGTAAAAGTGAGTGACGGAAAGAATCTGCCTTTAATCATTGAAATCGACATTCTAAATTTCGCCTCTTGGCTTATGGGGGTTATCGGTTTGAGAAAACTTTATTCATACGGACTGATTGATGTCAAAGCTTCAGGCGGTTTTTCAAAAACAGATATTGATCTGTCGCTGTCAGATATTCAAACAGTTTTAGGATACCACGAACAACCCGTTTGTTTAACGCCATTTTAATCGGATATATTTCAGTATATAAGGAGGATAAAATGAAGATTGCATTATGTTTGATTCTCATTTTTGCATCTGCCGCATTGTTCGGGCACGGACCCTCTTCAATTGAAGTGACATTCAATGATTCTCTTGACCTGCTCTATGTCAAAGCAAGCCACTCGGTTCCTTCAGTGACTGCACATCATATAAAATCAATAAAACTTATTATTAATGGAAAGGATTTTGTGGAGCAGAAATTTTCAAGACAATCAAATAAGGACTTTGAAGAAGCATATTTTTTGTACAGAAAGAGCGAAGCGGATACTTTGATTGAAATATCCGCATCGTGCAATATCTTCGGAAGCAAGAAAGTAATATTTTCAAACAAAGGAGGCGGGGAATGATGGAGCTTTTAACCGGAATAACCACATTTGTTTTTATGATTTTTTCTGTATTTGCAGGCATGTTTATGAGAAAACTCCAGCTGAAAATGTTTCACCACAAGCTTTTGGCCGGACTCTCCGTTCTTTTTGCAATACTTCACATTCTTTTCGTGTTTGTTTGGTAAAGAGGACGGCATTGGCTGTGGCGGAACCCTCTGTTATGGGACACCT
>Ga0074195_1002754_pt1 | contig 18490 bp, 25 predicted proteins | sample EPASupsiteHSE623_FD_64525 | JGI IMG/M metagenome (GOLD analysis project Ga0074195, IMG submission 64525) | Bioremediated contaminated groundwater from EPA Superfund site, New Mexico - Sample HSE6-23 | ecosystem: Environmental > Aquatic > Deep subsurface > Groundwater > Contaminated ...
CCCGAAGATAGGGTTCTGTGGACATTGGTCTCACTGGGTGGGAATGCCGTTCGTAGCTACTTGAGGCGGAGGGCAAAATTGAAACTGGCCGAGCTGGAGCCCGTCCTTGCGGCTCTGGAGAGAGAGAAGAAGATAACGCGCACAAACATTGAGCAAAGTGGCTGGCCTGATCAGGTGATAAGATTGGAATGCCTTCGAGATTGGCCTTGAACTGATCTATTATAATTGATAAATATATTAAAAACATTTAAAGGGAGCAGAAGTGATCTGCTCCCTTTCAGGAACAATGGTGGACGCTACGTCGCTGGTGGCTGATAACAGGTGCAGTCAAATATGCCTTTCACATTTCTAGCCTTTATATCCATCCGGTTCATATCAAAGAAACCGCCGCTGCAACAGGGCAGCCAATCATCCTCATCCTCGCTGTCGTCTTCATCGATCTTCATGGTCAGGTCTTCAGCTATATGATATGTCCCAGTATACTCTTCATCGAGGACAAACTCTGGACTGTGCCAGGCTTTCATAGCCGCGCCGGGGACGAAATCCGCAGCTCCATCTTCCGGTTCCTCGTCTTTGGGAAGACCTGCATACTGAACGGCGACAAAACGAGCCTTACCATCCACCACATCTTCCATCAGTTTCATGCCTGTTGTAGTAGTGTTCAGTGGCGCATTAAGCTTCAAGTCTAGGCTGGAGGCATCTTGTATCTCGTTGCTAATGGAATTCATAGCATCGCGATTTTTAACCCAGTTGGACCAATCAATTCGAGAATCAAAGGCAAATGCATTCTTCGCATAATACCCCGTGCCAATGGGCATCGATATTCTGCTATAAATTGAATTGCTGGTTTCATTCGTGTTAATAATGCTGGCAGCATCCTCATCATCTTCAATTATCTCTCCGTCCTCATCATAAGCGCCGTTGATCCAAGTCTTGTTATAATACGAACTCTCAGCATACAATAACAACTCGGAATCTACTTCGCCGCTTCCGTGGGCATTACTGCCGGCCTCAACGCCATTATTAAACCGGCCCTCAGTTCCGACAGCATCTGACATTAACATACGTCGATATGATGCGAAGAAACCCATTCCATTTACATTTTGTTGCATATCAAATGTAAGATTTTTTTCTTCCGAAGTTGTGGGGTTTTCATAAGGCACGAAATTGCTTTCGCTAACAGCAATGCTCATTCCTCCCATGATTAAAAACACCAACAGGATAAATTTTCGTCTCAAAACATTCCCTCCATCATGAAACATTCCACTGTATATCGTTTCTCATAGATAGTATTTTAAGCTATCTCCATATATAATATTACTACATTAATAAAACATAATATGTAATATTAACACTTAATTATGCGCATTAATTCATAACAAGAAAGTGCGAATGTTTTAAATTAATAATAGTACTGTTTTAATGCACTTCTCTGCATCAGTTGATGTTGCTTCTCCTCTGCCGACTCAGAGTGGGTGTCCTCCAAATCAATCGACTCTGCGAACGGTGTCGAGTATGTCCATAAACTCTTTCTTTGTTAGCGATGTTCGCCGGGGCTGAAGGACCAATACATATCCCTCACCTGAATAGTCTGCATATCCTTTAAGATGCTTTCCGGTAGATGTCACTGTGTACGAAGCACCGTCCTTGGTGTGGCCATAATCAATTGGCAGTTCCGACATATCCATCATATGGACCACATCCGTGCCTTTTTTCACAGAGGCCTTAACGTCCACCTGGCCATCGAAGGTATAATCTCCAAAACCACGATGTGATAGTACATTCGCAGTCTCCTTGAAATCGGTCTCGTCTGTTATTGTTTGATCTTTCTCTGGAAAAATCATGTCCACAATCATCAAGAATATGAATCCGAAAAAGACATATCCTATGATCCGTGCTCCTTTGAAGCTACTATTTATCAGAGGTAATTTCTCCTTTATACTCAGTATCATCCCTCCTGTCGAGACTGCTGAATACTTTCCAAGAAATTAAGCATTTGGTATTACACGCTATATTTCCATCGTGACAAAAGCAGCCATCGACCTTCAACTATCTGCAGTGCCACATTATTCCTGCAACAAATATAATGTTTCATTACAAGCGTAATGCTACGGAAGACCGGTGAGGATTATCCTGAATCAGCCCGATATGGTTGCTCAGGATAGCTCATGGGTAGGAAAAACACCAGCACGAAATATTTATATGTTAACAGAACTTAAATTATATTTTAAGGGTGACGAGCGATGAAGAAATTTATTTGCAGGAGCTGCGGAGTAGTTAATGAGATAGAAGATGCAAAACTATCAAGCAGCGGCGATTGGCTGGAATGTGATCTGCCGACAGGATTTGAATGGATCTTGCCCGCTGGAAAGATTACACCCGTTGTTGGCGATCCGATTTATATTTCGGGGCATGGAGAGCATCTTTCTCAGAGTGCATATCTTGAGAAATATAATATTGATCCAGAAATAGCATATAAATTGATGCGTAGAAAAGCCAGATCACAAACACCATCTCAATTAATTGCCATTCAAAAAATTGCCATCCAAAACCTAAAAGGCCGCCCCTGAATCCGAGGATCGCACCCAAAAGAGGAACGCAATTGAGGCACATGGCAGACAATGCCTTTTTTGCAGCGAATCCTGAAAAAACCAGCCGCATATGTTTAGCTCAGCCTAATCAGTATCAATAAACCCACTCTGTGATGCTAAACACACACCAAAATTTTTATATGTCATTAGTTCCTTATCTAAAGTCATGGTCCGAAAACGAAGCAAAGATCAACTCCTGGCTCTGATCCTCGCCTCATGCCAGGGAGAAGGTGCGATCAAGACCAAGATCGTCTATCAAGTTGGATTAAATTTCAAGACAGTCATACCTTATTTGTCCCTATTAACTGAAAAGGGTCACATCGAAACCGAAAAAAGAGATCTGACCATCTATAGAACGACTCAAAAAGGAATGCAGGCGTTGGAAGCACTGAGGGTGGTCGAGGAGATCTATTCTTAGCCCTTGATCATTCCACTTTGTCCTTTCTTCTTCAGCTTTCTCCATAAACCCGGATACCCGCGCCTTGGTCTGCTCTGTCGCCGCAAGGTCGCGCTCGATTGGTATCATCAGGACATCGCTCTCCCCGCAGCCTACTATAGCGACTGTTACTACGTCATCCGATGGGCTTTTTTCGGGTCTTCCAAGTCAGATAAATATCATTATCCGAGTTGGGCTCCAGTGAAGCGAATTAAGTCCCCTAACCCAATTACCTTCGCGTCCTCCGCGGAGGTTAAGGCGGCGGGATACTCTCCTTGCCGCGAGTGCAATCCGCCATAGATGCACCTTCTGGGGACGTTGAATCTGCCAAAATATTTTTTATTTGGAATGATAACTTTTGTTACTTTATCGATTAGCGAAAGGCTTTTCGCCAGTGTCCTCGACTATAGGTTGAATGAGTATCTCACAACAAAGAAATGAGGTCATTAGATATGGTATGCAGTAATTCCTCTTGTGCCCAGAAGGGCTCCTGCAAGGATGAGTTGGAAGGAAAAGAATGCACAGGCCAGATAAATCGGATGGCCAGGGTCAAGCACAAGATCATCATCGCCAGCGGCAAGGGTGGTGTTGGCAAGAGCACAGTCACAGTCAACTTAGCTCGCGCCCTGCAGATGAAGGGCCTGCGAGTGGGAGTACTGGATGCCGATATCACCGGCCCGGATATCCCAAAGCTCCTGGGAATCGAGGATGCTCGGTTAACTCAGGGCCCGGAGGGAATTGAAGTACCCCAGGCGGAAGGCATCAAGGCCGCATCCATGGCCTTTGTCCTCTCAAGCCGCGATGCTCCTGTGGTCTGGCGCGGTCCCATGAAGATGGCTGCCATCAAGCAGTTCATTCAGGATGTCAACTGGGGAGATCTTGATTTCCTGCTGATTGATCTGCCGCCTGGCACCAGCGACGAGCCTCTTTCGGTGGTGCAGCTTATCCCTGAGCTGGCCGGAGCGATAATTGTGACAACTCCGCAAGAGGTGGCTCTGCTCGATTCTCGGAAGGCTGTGAATATGGTAAAAGCCATGAAGATGCCGGTTTTAGGCATCGTCGAGAACATGTCGGGGCTTGTCTGCCCTCACTGCGGCCAGGAGATAAGCATATTTGGCTCTGGCGGCGGCAAGAGGATGGCAGAGGAGATGGATGTGCCATTCCTTGGAGCAATTCCAATTGAGCCGTCTGTCTGCGCGCTGGGGGACAGAGGTCAGACATTTGTGCAGAGCGGGACGAAGGCTGGCGGGAGCTTCAGCCGGATTGTGGAGCGGTTGATAGAGATGTTTTAAGAACAATGGGATTGAGCAAGTAACCCATGCATCGCATACTGGTGAGCAATGATGACGGCGTTTATGCCGCAGGGTTAAGGGCTGCGGCGGGTGGCGTGCAGGGTTTGGGCCAGGTAGTTGTGGCTGCGCCATCCGGGCAGAAGAGTGGTGTTGGAAGATCAATCTCCGTCTTCGAGCCTCTGCGCTACGCCGAGGTCAACCTGAACGGTTTTCGGGCCTATGCAGTCACGGGAACGCCTGTTGATTCAGTCATCATCGGCATCTTTGCCATCATGAAGGGAGAGCTGCCCGATCTCTGCGTCTCAGGGATCAATGTCGGCGAGAACATCAGTACAGATACGGTCACCACCAGCGGGACCATCGGAGCTGCTCTTGAGGCTGCCAGCTACGGCATTCCCTCAATTGCCGCATCCATTCAGGTTGTGGACCAGGGCGACAAGTTCGATATGCATCACGGGGCCAAGCACAGCTTTGCAGTGGCCGAAAAGGTCCTGCACCGCGTCGCTTCCAGGGTGCTGGAGAACGGGCTTCCGGAGGGCGTGGATCTTTTGAATCTCAATGTTCCGGCAGACGCATCTGAGGACACAGAGATCGTGGTGACGAGGCTTGCGAGAAAGATCTTCACCACCAAGGTGCAGGAGCGCTTCGATCCGCGGGGAAGGCCCTACTACTGGATAGATGGGGATCTGATCACCCAGGATGCAGAGGGCACCGATGTGCAGACTGTCTACCAGGATAGAAAGATCTCTCTAACACCGCTAAGCCTTGACTCGACTGCGAGAATTGACTTCAAAGAGATGGATGGGATGTTTTAGGATGGGACAATTTTTATTTTAAGGTTGTTGGCCTTTGAGCCAGGCGACAGCTTTCGTTTCCGTCCGCCGGGCTAAAGTCAAATCACTCCCTTGGTGCTGGGAATGGCTGTCCCCTCTATCGCCACAGCCTCTCGAATTGCGAACCCCAGGGCCTTGAAGATGCTCTCCATTTTGTGGTGGTCGTTCTCTCCGTAAAAGCGCACGTGCAGTGTGAGCCTGGCCCCAACTGTGAGCGCCTCCAAAAAAGGCTGGAGGAGCTGCACATCATAGTCGCCTATCCTCTCACCCCGGAACTCTCCTGCCATGACCAGATAGGAGCGGCCTGAGAAATCCAGGGCCACATCTGCCAGGGCCTCGTCCATTGGCACGGAAGCTGAGCCGTAGCGGCGGATTCCCCGGCGTTCTCCAAGGCTCCTGTCCAGGGCAAGCCCAATGGCTGAGCCCAGTGCCTCGGTTTTCCAGAAGCCTGGGTCTGCATGAGCTGTCAGGTCCATTGAGGCCGTGCGTGCCAGGGCTGTGAGCATGTGGTCGAGAAAGGCTGATCCTGAGCTGACTTGAGCACTCCCCGATCCGTCCAGCTCCACCTCAGCCACGGCCCGGGACTCCCGGAAGAGCCCGTCTCCCTTTCCCTTCCTCATCTTCCTCACCTCAGAGCCTCAAGCGTCTTTCGCACGCTCAGTTTGCCGGTGTAAATCGCTGTGCCTGCCACAGCTCCCGCGGTCCCGGCGTCCCTCAGAGCCAGGACGTCCTCAATTGATGTCACTCCGCCTGCAGCTACTACCGGAATCCTGACAGCTGCCACAAGGTCGCGCGTAGGCTGCAGGTCGATTCCCTGCTGCTGGCCTTCCACATCGATATTTGTAAAGAGAATTGACCCAGCTCCCTTCTCCTCAAAGAGCCTGCCCAATTCCGCCGCTTTCTTGGATAGCGTCCTCTGCCAGCCTTCAGTTGTCACATTGCCCCTCTTTACATCCAGGGCCACCATTATCCTCTCCTTGCCGTGCCGGTCTGCCAAACGGGTGACCATGTCCGGGTCTTTGAGGGCTGCTGTGCCGAGGATCGCCCGGTCCACGCCAAGATCGAGAATGCTGGCCACATCCTCCTCGGTCCTGATGCCGCCGCCCACCTGAGTGAACAGGTCAAGCTTTTTGACAATCTGGCTCAGGATTGGGGCGTTGATCCTTTTTCCCAGAATCGCTCCGTCCAGATCGATGATGTGCAGATGATCCGACCCCTCTGCCACCCAGCGCTCTGCCTGGGCCAGGGGGTTGTCCAGGGCCACGACCTCGGTTCCAGGCACACCGCCCACGAGCTGCACGCATTTGCCGCCGCGTAGATCCACCGCAGGAAAGAATACAAAAGTCATGACATCTCTGATGAAGCATTTAGACCTTAACCGTTTCGATCTTCAAGAAAAAAAAGTGCACAGGGGTTTGGATTAGAGGCCCTAGAACAGGCGAGCTTTGATGTGTCTTGCCGCCAGCAACGCAGCAGCAGCAAATGTTAACTCAAAGCCTGGAGTGCTGCTCTTGCCATCATCGTCGTCTGAGCCATCGCCTCCAGTCTCGCTCTCTTCGGATTCGTCTGCATCATCACCTTCGGCATCATCATCGGCATAAACGGTTACCATGCAGGCCAGAATCGTGAGAAGGGCCGCGAGAAGAATGGTCAACGTCTTCTTCATCAATTTCACCTCTGTATAGTCTTGAATGCTTGGAATTTATATACCCGGCGATTCTTTTTAAATTTACTAGGTTTCATTAAAATCCCGCCCCATTCTCGAAAGGAGTAAGTTTAGCTTGCATTTTTGAAAAGATTCAAGCACGCAAGTCTGATCTCATTGCACAGAGGGTCGGGTACCGGTCATGGAAAGGGCGAGGCCGGAAATCCTGGATTTTTCGGCCTCCTGCAGAGCATGTCTCCAGCACTCTTGAGAATCTGAAAGGATAATATTCAGCTTTGCTTATCTGCATTTTATTGATATCGCCAATCTGTTTCAATCGCCATCATTTCTGATGCACAAGGCCCTAAAAAAAATTAATTTGAATCTTATTCCTCATGTGCTGTTCTTTGGCATGTTGTATTGAATATTGACCAGTCCCACCAGTGCCGCTTTCTTTGTGGCATTGCTGGCGCCTGCCCTTGGATCAGCTCGGCGGAATGAATTGATGCTTGAGGTGTACATGTCCGACATCAGGCCGCCTGGAGTCATCTTGAATGAAGGACTTTCAAAGACCCCAGAATCTAGGCTAGTCAGATCTATGGCCCGCGGGTTGCCCCAGATAAAACCAGGATCATTGGGATTGATTATGGTTCTATTGATGGAATAGTCGGCTGACCCTTGACTGGCATTCACTGCGTCTGAAGGCAGTTCTGCCAGAACCGGTGCTGTCAGGACGGTTAAAACTGCTGCAATTAAAAAAACTTTTGTCTTGATCATATACATCACCGTTGTGCATTTTTCTCACTTACGCTGAACGCCGCCCAATCTTACGGCAAATGACGATACAAACTGCGCTGATTAAATACTTTGCGGTATATAACCTAACAGTAAATCAGCGGTTTGCGCAGGAAATGAAAGCTAAAAAAATATTATTCGACGAATTCATAATGCCGATAACCCTGATGATCTATCTCGGTGAGGGCGAACTCCATATCGGGCTTCACAAGGCTCTCTTTCATCGTCCCCTCGTGAAGCTTCTCGTAATCCGAGAGCGTTATCTGTCTTCTCTGCACAAGCCTCTCGATCAGTCCCCTCCTGGGCACAGATCCGATCTCGGGCTGGACGATGGCTGAGAAGAAGAGGGCCGAGCATCCGCTGCCATATGCTGCAAAGCCTAGCCTCTGCCCTGCCAGCGGCCTTCCCAACTCCAGCAGGCTGGCCAGCCCCAGGTAAATCGATCCGGTGTAGATGTTTCCGATCTTGCGAGAGAGAGTCACCGTATCTCTGACCTTGGAGGAATAGGCCTGCAAGAACTGAGATGACCTCGCAAAGCTCCTGGAGTAGGCAGCCTCTTTGGCCAGATACTCTGCCGGATCTCTGAAATCCTGGGCCTTCGGCTCAGGTCCTATCTCTTTCTCGATCTCCATCTTCTGGATGCCTCTCATCCAGTCGTGCCGGAAGACTGCCGCAGACGCGTATTCGATCATCCTGGGATAGGGGATGTGAAATAGAAGATGATCTATGAAATCTGTAACGCACTGGCCAGCGCCAGGGACTATCGATGCCTTTCGGGCAGCCCTCTGTGCAAATGAATCAAAGGCCCCGATCACTGCATCGATGTAACACTGATTGCTGTGCTTTCCGTTGACAACTGCTGTCTTGCAGCCCATTGGCCTGAAGAAGTCGTTTTCGTCTCTCGTAAAGGAGCCGTAGATCTGCTCAAGGGCTAAAATCCTGGGGTCTCTGCTGAGGAGCAGGGCGACGCTTCCTGCCCCCTGGGTGTACTCTCCTGGAGAGGCAAGAGGATACTTGGCCACATCCGAAGCGATGACTACGCCTACCTTGCCTTCATCTTCCCCGGCCAGCCAGTAGCTGAGGTTCTCCAGGGCGAAGGTAGTGCCTATGCAGGCAGCCTTGAACTCGACGGTGCTGCACTCCTGAAATGAGCCCCTTCCGTAGACCTTCTCCAGCATCCCTATGACATAGGTTCCCATGGCCTTGGCCTCGTCTGCAGATGACTCAGTTCCAACGTAGATCTTGCCGATATCCTCCGGTCGGAGCTGAGAACGCTTCATCAGATCGAGAAGGGACATGGCAGCCATGGTGGCAGCATCCTCATGAGCATCTGGGACGGCCATCTGTTCGATGCCGATCCCTTTAACCAGTTTTCCTGGATCAATGCCTCGTTTCTGGGAGAACTCTCCAGTCAGAGGCAGAACGAGCCCTGGCACATAAACGGATATATCGTCGATTCCTACGGCCTGTCCTCTGCCTATCGGCATGTCTTGGGTGCTTCTGCTCATGGTCGGCATCTCCTTCTTGCTGGTCATGGCAGGCCGAATGCTATTTCAGGTTTTTGCTGACTATCTTCACTTAGGAAATTATATCAATGAGAAACGCCTATTATTATTTAGCATTATAAGGGTGATAGGACTATGGCAGACGGAGACGTATACAAAATAATCGAGCTGGTTGGAACCTCCAAAACGAGCTGGGAAGAAGCTGTTAAAACAGTAGTCGATCGGGCCACCAAGAGCCTGAGGGACCTTAGAATAGCGGAGGTAAAGGAGCTGGATGTCAGGCTGGAGAACGGAAAGATCGCAGAGTACAGGGCCAAGGTCCGGCTCTCCTTCAAGTACGAGGGTGAAGACTGAACTTGATAGTATGCGGCTCTTTCTTTTTTTAATTTTTTGTTTTTATTATTAGCATTGATGGCCTTTTTCCAACAACATCATCGCCCTGAATTCTCCCCGGGATACAGGACACTCCAGGTCTGTCGCGGTTTCAGCTATACCTGAAATGGCAGCGCTCCTTCAGGCCAGAAGTTCGACATCAAATCCATAAAGATCAATGGCAGCTCCATAGATCCAGAGGCCAGCTATCAGAATCGCCGCCAACAGCTTCCTGGCAGACGGTGGAAACGATTTCGTCGTCTTTAAATCTTGGTTTTGATGCTCCTTGCCGCCTGCATTCCAGTAGAAAATGCTGCTTGCAGGTTATAGCCTCCTGTATCCCCGTCGATATCTAAAACCTCACCAACCAGGTACAATCCTTCAACCAGCCGAGACTGCATGGTTTTGGAATTGACCTCTATCGTGTTCACACCGCCTCTGGTGACCATAGCAGTGCTAAAGCCTCCGAGATCCGAGACGACCAGAGGCAAACCGGTGAAATTTTCGATCAGACGATTTCGATTCTCCCGCGTCAATTGAGCCAGATGCAGGTCAAAGGAAATCCCAGATATCTCCAGAATTCTCTTTGTCAATTTGATCGATAAGCCAGATGTCGAGAAAGGCAGATTGGATAGCGCAGACAGTATGCTCTTTCCTCCATCCTGTCTCGCCTCGTCCATGAGCCACTTCTCCACAGCTTCCTTCTGCTCTTCTGGAACAAAGGAGAGCTTGATTATGTCTCCTGCTCTGACTGAACGGGACTGATCTAAAATTCCGGGCCCTGAAAGCCCATCGTGAGTAAATAAGATATCACCTCGATGCTCATTGATCTTTGTGCTGCGGTACAGAGAGGTCTTTATATCCGGAATGGAGAGGCCAGCCAGATCATGGAACGGATAATCCTTAATGATCAGATTGGTCAAAGCCGGCCCGATCTCCACCAGATGGTGTCCGAGGCTGCTGGCAAACCTGTGGCCGTCCCCGGTTGAGCCGGTAGCAGGATATGAGCATCCTCCTGTGGCTATTACGAGCATCCTGGCGCGAAAGACTTTGCCCTCACATCTCACCAAAAACCCTCCATTATCTCTGTCAATGGCAGTTACATTCTGATTGCATTTGATGGCGATATCATTTTTCCGGCATTGATCAATCAAAATCCTCAGCACGTCTCTCGCATGTAACGTCTCAGGAAACATCTTGCCCCCTTTCTCAGGGATCATCTCAAGCCCCAAATCCTTGAAGAACGACACGAGGTGGTTGTTCGTAAAGCCGAGAAGAGCGGGACGCAGAAATCTGGCCTGGTTGGGTCCCCCAAAATGATCGAAAAAATCCCTGATATCGCCCTGGTGAGTCAGATTGCAGTGACCTGAGCCGGATATGAGTAGCTTATGCCCTGGTGAGTCTTTCTTTTCAAGAATCAAGACCCTTTTCCCCCTCTTCATGGAATTTATGCCGCAAAAGAGGCCAGATGGTCCTGCACCCACGATAATCAGGTCATAATCTTCCATCTTCGCCGTTTTAATGAGGATAGCTTAAATATCTTTGCGCGTCCTTATGATGATCGCGGAAATGCACAAATAACGCAGATCGGAGGAGATTGCGGTATGTTGAAGATCACGCCTTACCTGGGCATCATAGTGCTATTAGTATCCATAGGTGGCATATTTTATCCAAAACTGGGATTATTTCTCCTGATTGTATTTGGAAGCCTCATGATCATTGCGCCCTTTCGAGGCCGCTGGTTCTGCGGAAATCTCTGTCCGCGAGGCAGCTTCGTTGACTTCTGGCTGAGCCCATTGAGCCGGAAGATAAAGATACCTGCACAATTCAGGAGCATGAAGCTGAGGGCTATCATCTTTGTTCTTCTCATGGGATTCATGATCTATCGAATCATACAGACAGACGGTGTGGTGGACAGAGTCGGGATGGTCTTTGTAACCCTCTGCATCGTTACCACAACCATTGCCATCCTCTTTGGCGCAATCATAGCTCCGAGGGCATGGTGCTCCTTCTGCCCGATGGGAACGCTGCAGAGGGCGATGGGAGGCCAAAAATATCAGCTCAAAGTGGATGAAACATTGTGCATCGACTGCGGCAAGTGTCAGAAGGTCTGTCCGATGCAGCTTCCTGCTAACGAGATTTTCGACAATCCGGACTGCATCAAATGCGCCAGGTGCGTTGAGGCTTGTCCTAAAAAGGCATTAAGATTCTGATCAAGTTATCATAATATTATTAGATACAATTTTATCTCGATGGGGGTGGAGAGGAGCGAAAGACCCCGGACTTCAGGCAGGGGATGTAGAGCCCATCCCCAATCACTTTCGCCCTGCATAGTTCAGATATAAATGCCTTCAGTGCCGATTGACTTCTAGCTCATGAAGACCGCCTACAAGTTTCGAATCTACCCAACCAATCAACAGGAAGCCGAGTTAGAGTACGCTCAGTACGCTCTTGAGGTTTGCAGGCTGTTGTGCAACGATGCTTTAGCTGATCGCAGGAACATCTGGAAAATCTGGAAAGAAGTGGGAATATCCAGGACCTACAACAGGCAGGCAGCACTCTTCATAATTGAAAAGGAGCATGGCCGATATTCAGGTGTCTATTCTCAGGTTCTTCAGGGTGTCCTCAGAAGGTTCAGCATGAGCTTTCCGCAATAGGCAAGCGTGTGACCAACCTTCGCGAGGAGTTCCTGAATCAGGTATCCAGAAAGCTGGTGGACTCTGCAGACATAATAGTATTCGAAGACCTGAATATTTCAGATATGCTCAAGAACCATAATCTAGCAAAGCATACTCAGGACGTTTCATGGGGAAAACTGATACAGTTAACGCAGAGCAAGGCTGAAAGAGCTGGCAAAAGCGTTTTATTCGTTGACCCGAGAGATACATCTCAAATGTGTTCCTGCTGTGGAATACTCGTTGCCAAAGATCTCTCGGAACGGGTTCATGTGTGCCCTGTCTGCGGTTTCAAGCTGGATAGGGATCACAACGCAGCCTGAACATTCTCTCCCTTGGACTGAGGGGTGGAGCCTATGGAGATCTGGCCTCCGGCCCGGAGTCACTTTCGGTTAAGCGTCAGATCTTAGAAGTAGGAAGCCCCGGTCTTTAGGCCGGGGAAGAAGTCACATATGCAAAAGTGCCATAAGGAAAGTGGAGGTGAAAACGAGATGTGCACTGTTGGAGGAGGACCGGACATTGGGGACATCGAATCCCTGGTAGCCAAAGATTATGAATGTCTGGACTGCAAGAATCAGTTCAAGGGCATGGGCAGAAGGCCTATGTGTCCATCCTGCAAATCCAGGAACGTCAAGGCAATCTGAAGGTCATGCGTATACCCATCCATGAGGACGAGATCGCCTATCTGAGTGGGCGAGATGGCACTGTAGCTATAGCTAAGACAAAAGGAGCTTTTTTCTATCTGGAGACCGAGTCTGAAGAGACTGTTCTCTTCACTGAGCCTGAGGATCTGATGGTAGCATCCTCCTGGGATGTGGGCGGGAGGGTCATGCGCGGCCTTGCCTGTACTATTTATCAGCTCCGAGAGCTGGGCGCGCCCTTGATAGTGCTCCCAAAAGGCCATCCAGCTTCGGCTCGCTTGAAAACTGTCGTATCTATCGGGGCCCGGACCAGGCTCGACTGCCGAATTGTTCCCGGGACTCATCCTGAGCAAAGCGTTCTGTGCGCATGCGACGAGTTTCACCAGATGGAGGTCGTGGCAGTGCCTGGGGGTGCGGAGATATTGGGCAATGGCGAAGGCAATATCGAAAGAGAGTGCAATATAACTGTGCAGAAATTATAGTTTAGGTGATTATATGGCGCAGATCGAAGAAGACAGCCTGGTCAGATACAAGGGCACAGGGACCACGGGAATTGTCAAGGTTCTGAAGGTGGAAGACGACGGGCAGACGTGGGCTTATTTGGATAGCACCGGTTTATACTACCGCCTGGATATGCTGGAGCTTATCGAGAAGCCTCCAGAGCGAAAAGAGCTTGAGGGCATGACACTGGAGCAGATCCAAGAGAGGTTCAAGCAGACCCAAGAGATGATGGATGCGGCCAAGATGCAGGACGACAACCTGGAGACGGGCGGGTAACGATCACCAAAAAGATCGGCGTGGTAGTGCACGGCCCGGAGGTAATAGATAGCGGCAGAGCCATTGGGCTGATAAATTATCTGAAGAGGCATGGTAGCGTCACAGCGGTTTTGGGCGGGACCATGGGCCGAGTGGCCTTGATTGATGCCGGCCTGCATGACGCCATTTCCATCATCTCCAGGAAGAGGCCAAGCCAGTCCATCCTGGAACTGCAGAAGGCAAACGATGTCATCATCCTTCTCAACCAGGCCAAAACCCGAGAGAGTGGGCTCGCCTTTGGGGCTATGGTCGTGCAGGCAGCAGGACTTGGAAAGCCGCTCATCCAGGTCGACTACGGCGGAAAGTTCGTGGCTGTGCTTCGAGGAGAGAGCGAAGAGGCTGAACTGGCAAGAATGCTCTCATCAGATCTCCTGCTTGATATCTTGATCCCACCATCTTTGAATAGCGTCTGTACTGAGAACGGCAACATCAGACGCATCATATCTGCAGTTCATCCCGGTGAGCTGATATCAATTAACGGAACGGTAGTTGGCAGGGCCACAGAGTCGCGGGTAGAGATCATTGGAAAAGATGGCAGAATAGTGTCCATGAAGGGTGTCAAGCCCAAGCAGCATGGCCTTGAGAAGCTCTCTTATGTCTATTTGGAGAAGGCTATCATTCGCAGCGGCTCAATTCGACGAAGCATTGATGCTCAATCTGCCGTCCCAGGGTTGGTAGGGAGCCATATTTGCTGCAAAGCTTGTGGTATTGGTGCGGTCTTCATAGATCACTGCGCCGAAGATGCCTTCGAGCTGGCTCAGGACGCCGAGCTGGCCGTCACAGTCGGAGATGACACCACTGCGATAGCTGGTGATATCCTGTCCCGCCTCGGCATACCTGTGATAGGAATAGTTGATGGAGATCTGGATCGGCTAGCGGGCAAAACGGCGATGGCTGCCGGGAGCATAATCATTCAAGTCAGGCCAGGGTGCGATGACGTTGTAGGAAGGCTCGTCAAAGAAAATATCTTCGGTGAGAAATGCAGGGTATTTTGCAGAGCCGACGATCTGGTGGAGCAGGTGAAAGAGATTGCTGGCGAGAGCCTGATGGAGATCAAGTTGTTCTGATCAGGCACCATTTTTAATAGCATCCAGCTTATCTCTGATGGCATGAAGAAAGATCGCAGCTGTTGCGGTGTCTCCGAGACCTACGGTTATTCGGGGCTCTCTTGCAACGAGTGACGGCACCATGGAAACGATCCGATCCTCTGACTGGAGGATTGCTCCCCGGCCCTCCGGGATGGCTCCGGTTTGGCAGAGCTCCCGGACAGATCGAAGCCCGTTTTCGTTAATCTCCTGGGGAGGAGTTCCCTTCAGCGAGCCTGTGGCTGCCAGAGCCGCCGCAGCATTGACGCCACTCTCTAAAGCCAGGAGTTCGCTTTTGGCTGACATCCGGCCTTTTCTCATGACGCTCAGAATATAGTCTCTCGTGTGTACTGCCACCCGAAAGATGCCCAGCCTGTCTTGAAGGCTCTCTGCTGCCTGCATGATCTCCCGCCAGCTCTGCCGGCAGCCAGACAATGCTTGATCAGGCGATAATTGCTGCGATGAAGCCACGATTGCCGCCAGCTCATCCTCGTTCATCCCGATGCTGTCAGCTGGAATCTGCATGAGCATATCGAGAAGGGACTGGATGATCCGGGGGCTTTGAAATGAGCCTAATTCCATGTGAATGAATAGATCAGGATTCCTGTCCTTCCATGATTTGATCTGGGAGATCTTTTCCGAGAAAACCTGCCGATATCCCTGAAGAGGCACTAGGTGAAAGCCTGAGAGCAGAACGCCGTCAAAATCCCTGATATTTTCCAGGCAGTAGGCGTCGAAGTGTTTGCTGGAGAGAAGCTTGGTGTTTACCGGATCGCAGGTGGCTATAAAGCGATCGTTGCTCTTGGCAGTGATCTTGATATGCTGGGTTAAGACCGCGTCACCTTCTTTGAACTGGAAGACGAAATGCATGAGATCATCATCAGCAAACGCGGCAGACGATCCGGCTTTTTTTGCGTCTCCTGGATATGCGAGCCCTCCTGAGAGAGGCACAGCGACTTGGGCTTGAAGCATTTTTGATAGCTTATTCCCAAGAGCAGGTGCATTGAGAACCGGTCTTCCTCCAAGAGACGCAAGCGCATTGGCCATGATCCCCGCATTTCCTCCGAGGCGATACTGCCATGAGAAGGCCTCCTCAATTTCCCTTGCCGCTGTCCGGCTTTCAATTAAAAGCTCGGCTCCAGATCCCTCTCTCATGCAAAAGAGCAGCGAGGAGATGAGGTCCTCTCGGCTGGCTATCGCCTTCGTGAGCGCGATCTTCTCGATGTTGAGGCTCGAGGGGATGAGGGGAGATATATCCTCACCCCGAATGTTGCAGACGGCATCGAGGTTTATGGGATAGGCACAGATGATATTGGCCGCTTTTGCATCATCAGTCATGTCATGGTCAATCATGTCATGTCCCTTGAAAGCCCTGAAAAATTGGGCATCAAGGCCTCAATGATTCAAGCCTTCTTCTCATCTCTCTCACTGTTGAGAAGCATCATTCGGTTTATGGCGCTGACCAAGGCTTCCACTGAAGCCATGACAATGTCTTCGCGAGCTGATCGAGCTGCAACGCGGCGACCACGGTCGTCTTCAACCCCGATCACCACTTGTGCCAATGCATCAGCTCCTCCTGAAATAGCCTCGATTCGGAAGTCGGAGAGGTGGATGGAAGTGTCTCCATCAAGCAGACCCTGGACAGCGTTTACTGCAGCGTCCACCGGACCCACACCGGTGTTTGCGAGGACCCTTTCCTTTCCTCTGACCAGGGCTCTTACGGTTGCCGTAGGAGTGATGATGTTGCCGGTCATGACTGAGACCTCTTTGAGCACCACAGCCTGGCTGCCCTTGGCCACCTCACCGATAACGACATCGGCTATGGTCTGAAGATCTATGTTGGCAACCTGTTTTCCTTTGTCTCCAAGGTCTTTGACCCTTTCCAGGATCTCTTCGAGCTGCTCTTCAGACGGCGTGTAGCCTGCTTCCTCCAGGACTTTGGCCACGGCGTGCCGGCCCGTATGTTTGCCGAGCACTATTCGTCTCTTGTGGCCCACCATCTCAGGTGTCATGATTCCCGGCTCGAAGGTCTTGCTGTTCTCTATGACCCCGTGGCTGTGAATGCCGCTCTCATGGGAGAAAGCGTTCTCGCCCACGATTGGCGCAGTTATGGGAATTTTGACATCGGTGAGTCTCTCCACAAGCCGGGCCGTCTCGACCAGGTATTCGGTTTTGATGCTCGTCTTCGCTCCGAAGATGGAATGAAGGCTCATCACCGTCTCTGCCAGGTTGGCATTGCCGGCCCTCTCGCCAAGTCCGTTCACGCAGACCTGCACCTCACGGGCTCCGGCCTCAACTGCCGCCAGGCTGTTGGCGACAGCTAAGCCGAAGTCATTGTGGCAGTGGACGTCAACTACCATATTGACATCATCGCAGATATCCTTGACAAAACGATAGAAGGATGATGGGACTGCTACTCCTACAGTGTCAGGGATATTGATGATATCGCAGTGCACCTCTTCTACAGCCTTGAATATGCGGTGCAGGAACTGAGGAGAGGTGCGAGTGGCGTCCATTGCCGAGAAGAGGCAGGTTCTGCCCTGGTCCTTGACAAATTGGACAGTATCCTGGGCAGCCGCCACGATATCGTCATGGCTCATCTTGATAGTATGAGCTATCTGGATATCTGAGGTGGGGGTGAAGACATGGACCATGCCCACATCGGCATCAAGGCAGGCCTGAGCATCCTTTCTCACGATGCGAGAGAGGCCGCAGACTTGGGCCTGGAGGCCGGCTTTGGCGATCTGCCGGACGCTGTCAAACTCGCCTTTGGAGGATACGGGAAAACCGGCCTCGATAACGTTTACACCGAGTTTGTCAAGCTGCTGGGCGATCTTGAGCTTCTCCTCCTGGGTGAGCGATACGCCGGGAGTCTGCTCGCCATCTCTGAGAGTTGTGTCAAAAATCGATACTTTTTCATCAACAAGCGAGTGAACGTCGTAGAAGACGATTCCCCACAGAGGTTTCGTGTGACATAAAAGGAATCATGGCATGGTCACCTATAAAACCTTTGCCACTCGCAACATGCAAACGGCTTTGCATGCATTGTCAGTTCTGCAGATTAGCTTTTCCGCATGCAAATGAGGATTCCTATTAATCCCTATTTTGCATAGACACGAGATCTCACAGATATCGTATTTGACTCGTCTTTTCGGCAAAATCATAGGTTTTTAGGAATCCTCAAATAACTATTACTATATATATTTTTTAATTTTTCTGGTCTCAGATTTTTTCTGAGCGGAATTCTGACAAATAGGTTATAGCTAAACATATACAATTCTTCATGTGAAATCGGCTGCAAGAACATAGTTTTCTGCGGAATGCAGGATTGGGCTATCTTTGTCCGGTCCCAGCATGCCATATTCCATCAACTCCATTAAAAGTTGTATTCATCCGTGAAAAATCACAGAAATACGTAGTAGTATTATTAAAATCAATCAATTTAATTTCATCGATCCATATATCTCCTGATGGAAATTGATTGGCATCTAAATCAAAACCGATTGCAAAGACTCTTTTTCTGCTAAATGTTGGATAAGGTTTGTTGATTGCCCAATGTGGATTGCCAATTTTTGAAAACGGGATGGTTACTTTCTTCCAATTAGTGCCAACTGCGATCATTTCAGGATATGAGAATTGGACTATTTTAAATTCTTTATCAATTATATTATTAAATATGTTAAAACCAAGGAGTAATTCCTCATCTGTACCTTTAATGGGTCGTGTACTTCTTTAACTGAAATATTTTAATACTACCTCATTGTATAATTGACTTGGGGTAGCGATGGAGTCAAGTCTCGATTT
>Ga0074195_1002758_pt1 | contig 18474 bp, 12 predicted proteins | sample EPASupsiteHSE623_FD_64525 | JGI IMG/M metagenome (GOLD analysis project Ga0074195, IMG submission 64525) | Bioremediated contaminated groundwater from EPA Superfund site, New Mexico - Sample HSE6-23 | ecosystem: Environmental > Aquatic > Deep subsurface > Groundwater > Contaminated ...
GGTGCGTGGTCATGTGGTGGGGGGGGGGGGGGGTGGGGGGGGGGGGGGGGAGGTGGGCGGGGATGCCATGGATGAGGCCGGCTGGGCCGCTGCGGCCATGGTGTTGCAGTCTCGCCAGAAGCCGCGCTTCTCCATACAGTTCCTCCTCCGGGTTTTTCGCCTCGGTGATGCCGTCGGTATAGAGAAAGAGAATATCCCCCGGTTGCATGACCATCCGTTCGGTTGCATAGACCGCATCCGGCATGGGACCCAAAACAAATCCGGATTGAACGACAAGATATCGCGCCTGCCCCGCAGTGATGACCACCGGAGGGTTGTGGCCGGCATTGGCAAAACGGACCTCTCCGCTTCCCGTATCGAGGATGGCGCAGAACACGGTGGTGAACATGCAGCTTTCATTGTCCGAGGCAAGGATGTTGTTGACGCAGGTCAGGATCTGGGCCGGTTCTCCCAGCCGTTGTCCCTCGGACTTGAGCAGGGTTTTTGCCACCATCATGTAGAGGGCGGCGGGCACGCCCTTGTCAGCGACATCGGCAATCAGAAAACAAAGATTGGCATCATCAATGAAGAAGAAATCGTAAAAGTCACCACCCACCTCCTTGGCCGGGTCCATGGAGGCATAGATGTCGAACTCGGGACGATTCGGGAACGGGGGGAACAAGCGGGGCAGCAGGTTCGCCTGGATTTCTGTCGCCACTTTGAGTTCGCTCTGGATGCGCTCCTTGGCGGCGGTGGTCTCGGTCAGGTTGCTGATGTACTCCTTCAAGGCCCCGTTCATGGCAGCAAAGGCCGTGGTCAGCATGCCCACCTCGTCGCGTGAACGAACGGGCGGCAGCTCGGCGTCAAAGTTGCCCGCGGCGATCTCCTTGGTTGCTTCCGCCAGCACGCAGAGCGGCGCGGTAATGGCGCGGGCGATCAGGAACACCGCCACGGTCAGCACCACGATGCCCCCCAGGGCGATAAAGGCAAGGGTCATGGTGAGTGAACGCTCTTCCGCATACATTTCCGCCTCGGGAAAGACAACGGCCAGCGTCCAGCCGGTGGAGGGAACCGGGGCGTAATACATCCAGCTGGATATATTGCGCGTGTCGATGTAGGGGGTAAAGCCGGATTCGCCGCGCACCATTTTTTTGCCTATCTCGCGAAGAGCCGGTTTTTTTTGCGATTCGGCGAGGCTGAATATCGTTTCATGTATGATGAAATGTTTGTCCGGGTGCGCCAGGATGGTTCCATCGCGGGAGAGAAGAAAGCTGTAACCGGTTTGCAGCACTTTGATGGAGGCAACGAGTTCCGTCAACGAATCGAGGGAAACATCGCCCACGGCAAGGCCGCGCATCTTTCTTTCGTCGCCTTCCCCTGTGAAAAATGGAACCGAACAGCTGGTCATCAGCATTGCGCCGCTGCCTTCGTCGAAATACGGTTCACTCCATGTTGTCCGGCCCAATTCTCGAGGGATTCGATACCAGTCCTTCTCGAGATACTGGAAATCCTCCTCCGCGGTAAAAATCAACTGACCATTTTTCCTGTAAAAATAGGGTACAACGGGCCGGGGCGGGTTGACGGTGGTGTCTGGTGCAAAGGCCGCGCCAAGGCCATAGATCTCGCTGTTCTCTTCCAAGGTTTTCTCGAGCAGGGCAGTCGCCGATTGTTCCGTGAAACTGCCTGATTCCAAAGACCGCGCCACCCCTTCCGTGACCTTGCCGATGGAACGAAGCGTTGCTTCCACCCTGTTCACCGAGGCGAGCACCAGGTTCTCGGCGTCGTCCTCCATTTCCTTTTCCAGGGAGATGCAGGAGCTATAATAAAAAAAGCCGATAGTTATCAGGAAAATGAGGGTGCTGCAGACAGTGACGACGAGGGCAAAGGTAAAGGCAATACTTTTCGTTGTGCGCATCTGGTCTCCCGATAAAGGTCCCTCATGCCGGGGATCGCCAAGCTGAGAAAGGTGGTTGCTGCGTTATCCGCCTGTCGCGAAAACTGACGTGGCAGGTGGGATGAGGAGGCGAAGGATCCTGCAATAGATAGGCGGCAAGGCGCCATCGGATCACTCCGGCCGAACGGCTTGGATGCATGGTCGAGTTGCATGCCCGGTTACTATTTGATCGCCCCGGTAAATTTTCTTTGCTATTCACCTTTTTTTAGCAGAAAATGAACAGCAATCAAATGGACAAAAATGAGAATTGTCAAATAGATCTCGAGCCCTTCCATGAAAGATGCTATGTAGGGAGCGGTCCATTTCCTTGCATGCGCGGTTGAACGATTAAAACCTCTTTTCCTGCGCATATACTCTCAAATAAGCTGATCGGGCACAATGTGAAAAGTTTCGCTTTTATAGGGAGAGGGGTGGGGGCGGCCTGGTGCTGCGCACTGCTCTTTGTGCTCACCGCCTGCGCCAGTTCGGCTCCTTCGCCGGAACCCAACTGGGCGAGGGCGGAAAAGGGTATCGAATTGACGTTTCAAGCTGACCCTCAAGTCAATTTTTATGAGGGGCAACCGCACACCGTCACCGTTTGCGTCTTCCAGGTTGACGAATCGAGTGCGTTCCAAAAGTTGCTCACCTACCCAAGCGGGGTGCAGAAAATGCTGTCGGCAAGCAAGGACCTCCCGGCAAGTCTTGCCGCTGACCGGTTTTATCTGGAGCCCGGCGAGACCAGGCAGAAGGTCTACGATCGGGCTGCCGGCGCAAAATGGATCGTCATTGCCGCCGGTTATTTTTCCGTCCCTCCAGACAAAGCGGCCATTGTGAAAAAAATTGACGTTGAGGTTGAACGGTCTTGGTTCTTTTTTGACAAACAGGCTGTCATCCCGACTGTGCAAGAAACAATCCATCTTGAGCAAGATGGCCTGCGTATTCCCCAAAAGCCATGAATCCACCGAGCAAACCTATCCTTTGGCATCAAGGGCTGTTTCTCCAGCCGCAACACCTGCAACAGCTTGATTTTGGAGTGCAGGAACGATTTGCCGCCCTCCAGAGGCAACAGTCCCCCCATGGGTGGGGAATACAAAAATTGCAGATCAACTATAATGCCCTGCAAGAGCGGGTGGTCGATATTCAGCAATGCGAATTGCTCTTCCCGGATGGGTCGTGGGTTGTTTGTCCAGGGAACGGCCTCCTGCCAGCCCGGTCATTCCACGCCATGCCTCTGGATGAGGGCGAGGGGGCGCCGCTGACCGTGTATCTGGGCTTGCGCCGGTGGAAATTGGGGACCGCAAATGTTGCCACACCTGCCTCCGGCACGGATGTGCAGAACCTGGAAAGCCGTTTCCTGAGCCAAGTTGATCCGAGCGAGACCGCTGATCTGCATCTGAGCGGCCCCCCGGCGCAGATTCGCCACCTCGATCACCTTGTCAAGATCTTCTGGGCCGATGAGGTTGCCGACAGTGGTGATTACATGCTGCTGCCGGCTTTGCAGATTCGCCTCGATGCCAACGAGGTCCGCGTCGTCCAGGACTTCATCCCCCCGGTCGTCTCCCTGAACGGTTGCGAGGAGTTGTTGTTCCTGCTGAAGGATATCCGGGAACAACTGCTTTCCCGCATCCGGGTCTTTGAATCGTACAAACTTTCGGGAGGCATTCAGTCCTCGGATTTTGAGGCCCATTTTCTTCCCCACCTCCTGGTTCTGACGACGCTCAACCGTTATCTGCCGGAATTGGTTCACCTGATCGAAACGCCGCAGGTGCATCCGTGGCAGGCCTACGGATTTCTGCGGCGCCTGATCGGCGAACTCAGCTCCTTTTCTGAACGGGTCAATGTCCTCGGCCAGCTCAAAGACGGCCGAACCCTGCTGCCGGGATACAACCACCTCGATCTGACCGCCTGCTTTCACGCGGCCCACCAACTGATCGAGGAACTGCTGAACGAGCTTTTGATAGGCGGCGGTAACTTTATTACCCTGATGCGGAAGGATGCGCTGTTCCAAGCCGATATTCCGGCCGAAGATTTTGACCCGAGCAATGTGTTCACTCTTGTGGTCAGCAGCCATGCGGCTCCGGAGGACATCGTCCAATCCTTTCAGGCGGCCAAGATCGGCGGTCCGGAAGATATCAGGCACCTGGTTGCCAGGGCCTTGCCCGGCGTTCCCTTCCGGCATCGCCTCGCTCCCCCGCCCGGCCTCCCCAAGCGAAGCGAAGCCTCCTATTTCAAACTCGACCACAACAACCGTCAATGGCTTGGGATACGCAACGCCCGCTCCATGTGCCTGTTCTGGGACGAGGCTCCTGAAGATGCCGTCGTCGAACTCGTCATTTCCAGGGTCTAGCGAGAATGAGCATTGCACAGTATCGGGGCGCCCTTCTCGACAGCTACACGGAACTGCTCAGTTATGTCCTCTACTTGACGCACGACCCCGGCCTGGCCAAGGATGCGGATGCCGCCGCCGCCGTTATCGATCAATTGCTGTCCCGCTCCCGGGCCCTGGCCAGTGACAACGGCTTTACGGAGAACCTGTGGCTCGAGGGGCTCTATCCGGTGGCGGCATGGGTGGATGAACAGCTGCTCAATCTGGAATGGGCGGGCAGAGATGCCTGGATAGGGAAAAGCCTCCAGCGGCGCTATTTCCAGACCACCCTGGCCGGCCGCGATTTTTTTGTGCGGCTGGAGCAGCTGGACCAAACCGGCACCGCATTGCGGGAGGTGTATGACATCTGCCTTGCCCTTGGTTTTCGCGGGCAATTTTTTGACAGCGACGACAGCCCGCGGCTCAAGGAGATCGCAGAGAAAAATCTCAGCAACTACACCCAGGACCTGCCGTTGCAGATGGAGGACGAGCTTTTCCCCGTTTCCGCAATGAGAATAGAGGAAGGCCGCAAAACCTCTTCCCGTTTTCTGCGCGCGCTGTCGGTGGCGCTGATGTGGTTGTTGCCGGTTGCTTTCCTGATCGGCCTCTATCTCTGGTTGCACGCCAACCTCCAGTCGCCCGGTTGAGCACGGGAGCAGGGATGTTGTCCTTTCGAGAAGTTGAGTCATGGTGAAAAAAATTCTGAAATTGCTGCTCTGGGGCGCGGTCCTTCTCGGTCTGGCGGGCCTTTTTTTCTGGGCCACCTTGACCTGGGCGCTCCCCTGGTGGGTGGGCGTCACCTGCTATGCCGGCATTCTTGGTTTGTTTTTTGGCCTCTGTCTCGTCCGGCGCCTGCTGGTGCGGCGGCGGCAGAAAGGGCTTATTCAGCACGTCGTTGCAGCCAGTTCGACGCCCTTGGCAGATGCGCTTCCTGGCCAGGATCTGGAACAGGAACTCCGCACGCACTGGGCAAAGGCCTTGGCGGACCTGAAACATTCCTCGCTGCAACGTATCGGCAACCCGCTGAAAGTAATGCCATGGTATCTGATGCTGGGCGAGTCCCGGGACGGTAAGACCACTGCCATTAAAAATTCCCAGACCAGTTCCCCCCTCACGGATGTCGATCCCCGCGCCCAGCAGCAGGGGACCCGCAATTGCGACTGGTGGTTTTGCGATCAGGCGGTCATCCTTGATACCGCCGGACGCTATTCGATTCCGGTTGACGACACCCAGGACCGCAAGGAATGGGAGGTTTTCCTCGAACTGCTGCTCAAAACGCGCAAACGGAAGGCCTTGCAAGGGGTGATTGTCAGCATCGCTGCCGATCGATTGCTGCGCGAGGATGCCCTGACCCTGATCCGCAAGGGCCAAATGATGCGCCAGCGGTTGAACCAGCTGATGCAACTGACCGGAGATCGCCTGCCGGTGTATTTGCTGGTCACCAAGATGGATCTGGTGCATGGATTCACCGATTTTTTTCAAGGATTCCGGAACGAGCAGGTTGAGGGCAGCATGGGTGTTGCCAATAGCGACCCCGATTGCCCCTGGGAGCAAACACTTGTGCAGGCCTTCAGTACCTTGCGCCAACGATTGCACTCCCTGCGCCAGGTCCTGGCGCATACGGTCAAACTGGAATACTACCCCGGCGCGGTGCAGTTCCCCAACGAGTTCCAACTCCTGCGGGAACCTTTGGGGCAGTATGGCCAAGGACTTTTTGGTTTCGATCAATACCTCGAAACCCCTTTTTTACGGGGCATCTATTTCTCCAGCGGAAAGCATCAAGGGGAACCTTTTTCGCCATTTCTTCAATTGATCGGCTGCACGCCTTCAACAGCCGGCGCGGCTGCAATACGGACACAGGCCAGCAATGACTGAGCAACGGCAACACGACGAACGCAGTGCACCGCGGCAGGGAACGCACCGCAGCCTGTTTCTGCGCGCCCTTTTCAAGGACCGGTTGCCGCGGGATCGTAATGTTCAATTGCCGCTGGCCGGCCGGCTGCGTTCGCTGCGCACCACCTGGGGCATCGGCCTGCTCGCCTGGTATCTCCTGGCAGCCGGTTTTGCAGGCTGGCTCGGATTCACCTATTACCAAAACTACCAGGCCCTGCACAGTGGCCCTGGTCTGCAACATCAGGCCCCAACAACCGGGACTACGGCGACCCCTCTCCGGAGCCTTGACCAGTTACGGCACGATATTGAAACGATCCAGGGGAAAAATCGGACCCTGATCATCAGCCGGTTTGGGTTTGATCAGTCTTTACGGTATGAAAAGGAACTCAAGCAGCAGTATGTCAGCCTGTTTGAAACCAGCCTGGGCCAAGTGGAGGCGGCCGCCCTGGTGCATTGGCGTAAAAACTGTAAAGATTTTTCCGAGGAACAGAAGCAGGGGTATGCCAAATTTCTCTTGGGGCAGTGGCGGATCCATTCCGGCGCGGTCGGTTCCAACGCTGCGGAGTTACGACAGTACGCGACCCTGACCGATCGTTTCTGGCACGTGCTTTTCCCCCAGGCAGCCGAAATCCCCGTCGGCCCGCTCTATCTTGCCTATTTGCAATGGCGGCCTGCCACCGGCTCCGACCACACCACCCATGATTATGCCGGCGAAATTAAAAATCTTTTGGGTCGGGTGCGCGGCCAGGAAGCGGCCTGGTTGTGGGCCTCGCCGGAGATCACCGCGTTGCCGGTTGCGATTGAAGATTTCTGGATCGATTTTCCCCAGCCCGGCTGGATCGAGATCCCGGGCGGTCTGACGCTGCAGGGGCGCACACAAACGGAAACCTTTCTTAAGCAACTCCTGCAGCCGCTGGAGAAAAAAGAAGCCGAGGGCATTACCGAGCTTTTCTGGCAAAGTTACTGGCAGCAGTTTTTTACAGCCTGGGAACGGTTCACCAGCGAGTTTATAGAACAGGGCAAGCTGCTTTCGGAATCTCCGGGAAATATTGTCGCCGCCGGGGCGGTCTTACGCCAGGATGGTCCTTATTGGCGCGTTTTTGTTCGTTTTTCAGAAGAAATCAAGGGGCTTGCCGATCAGCAGAACCGGCCGGCCTGGGTGCGGCAGTGGCAGATTCTGGCGGCGGGCTGGGATCGGTTCATCGACAATCAAACCCAGAAAACCGGAGGCGTGAGCGATAAACTGAATGCGCTCACCGCCAATGTGGTCCACAAGGGAGAGGAGATTGCGGGACAGCGCATCAACCTGCCGGTGCCGGTCAGGGATCAGTTGGCTGATTTGTGGGCGAGTTATCTTGCCAACCTGGCCGCGCTGTCCCCGGTAACCGTTCACCGGGAAGAGCGTGTCGACCAGTTTGGTAAATTTTTCCGGGGATTGCGCCAAGGCGAGAGCTCCGGTTTTTTTTCAGCCCATGGTGATTTCCGCAAATTAGTCACCCTGGATGCCGCCGGAGCCGATGATACCTTGACGACCCGGCTTGTTTTCGCTCCCCTTGATTTTCTTTTGCAGGTGGCCTTGGGAGAGACGGCTGATGTTCTGCAGCGGGAATGGACAGAAACCGTGACCGCACCGATGAACACGCAAAACACGGCCACCCAGCTGGCCGCGCTGTTTTCCCAGGCGGACAGTCCTGTTCCCAAATTTCTGGCTGGTCCGGCGGCGCCGTTTCTTGAACTGAACAGCAGCGGGTATCGCCCCCGCAATTTCAATGGGATGAGCCTGCCGTTCCGTCAGGACTTTCTTTCCTTTTTATTCCAGGGCACAAGGGCGAGCAAGGATTATGCAAAGGAGTTCACTGTTACCCTGGGCAATCTGCCTCTGAACGTTAACCCCGATGCCGGGACCCATCCTTTTTACGGCAAGATTGAAATGCAGTGCGCCAATAAACAATTTGTCCTGGAAAATTGGAACTATGCCGATCAGGCGGAATTTACCTGGACGCCTTCGGCCTGCGGCGACGCGATTCTGACCGTGAAGTTTCCTGGGGGAGCGACCCTGAGCAAACGATATCCGGGTGCCCTGGGTTTTCCGCAATTTCTCAATGATTTTAAAGACGGCCGGCAAACCTATGCCCTCAAGGATCTGTCCGGTGAGAGCAAAGGGTTGCTGGAGCAAAGGGTCGAGCAGGTGACCATCGCCTATAGTATCAGCGGCGCGCCGGATGTTCGCCAGTGGTTGCAACGCATTCCCCCGGCCGTTCCGGAAAAAGTGTTTCTGGAAAAGGCACCACCCGCACATCAACAAACCGCGCTCGATGTTTTTCCGCTCCACCCTGAAGCGGCCCGGTCCGCATCCGACGCGATTCTAAAGATTCCCGTTGCCGCCGCCCCGCCGCATAAAGAGAAGAAGACTGCCGAAAAGAAGACAACCACCCCGGCGCTGTCCCCGGCGCCGGTGGGTCAAGGGGCATCGGACTGCAACGATTCCACCGCCTGGATTCAACGGCAACCGGCCCAGGGCGTGACCATCCAGTTAATGAGCTTACGGTCTCCGCACACCTTGAAAGGATTGTGTGAAAAATATACGGAGGTTCCGGTCCACTGGTACCGCAAAACCGATGCCCAGGGAAAATGGGTTGTCCTGATCGGCGGTTCTTTCCCCTCCACGGAGGAGGCGCAGGCAGCCCTTGCCCGGTTGCCGGGCGCGCTCAAGACGGGTTCGCCGTTTGTCCGCTCCTTTAAAACCATTCAGGCGGAAATGGACCGGTCGCACGACGGCACCATGCCGGATGCCAGCAGAAAATCACCATGAATGTTGCGGAACATGCTGATCTTGGCAAGGCCCCTGTCTCGGAAGCATTGCCGGCCGGCGCCGACCTCGCCGCCGAGCCGCTCTACGAGCAACTATCCGTTGAGATCAAAAAGCTTTCCTCGCCGACGGCCGAGGGGAGCCTCAACTGGACGACGATCCAGAACCTTGCCGTCGAGATTCTCAGCACAAAGTCAAAACATATCCTGGTTGCCTGCTGCCTCTCCATTGCCTGGTATCATACTGCCGGGTGGCATGGATTTGCCGAGGGCGTCCGGGTGGTCAAGGACCTCCTCCTGACCTATTGGGAGCAGTGTTACCCGGAGAAGAAACGAATGCGCGGCCGGCGCAATGCCCTTGTCTGGTGGAAGGAGCAGATCGACCGGCTGATCGAAACCAGCGAGAACGAGCAATGGGATTCCGGCGCACGGCTGGCTCTGCTTGACGCGCTGGGAGAGATTGACCGGTTTCTCGGCGAACAGATGGAGGATGCGCCTCTTTTCCGGTCAACAATCCAGGCGATCAGCGCGCGTATTACCGAATCGCCGGCAAGAGCGCCTGAACCTGCTCCACACCCGTCCGGTGGTGAAGAATCTGCCCCCCGCCCTCCGGCCGGTGGCGAGGCGCGTCCTTTGGCTGCCCCTTCGGAGTCCGGGCAACGAAAGGAGCCGGCGGCACCGGTGGACAATGTGCCGCCGGAGAAAAATTTTGCCCGTGGCTGTGAATTTTTGCGTTTGACGGCCACGCAGCTGTTGCAAAACGATCCGTTTCACCCGCTTGCTTTTCGTTTGAACCGGATTGTCATCTGGTTTCCCCTCGACACCCTGCCTCCTGCCAGTGACGGCGCTACCCTGTTGCCGCCGCCCGACGGCCAGTTGATCGCCTCACTGAGGCAGCTGGCAGCAAGCGGCAATTGGCCGGGATTGGTGCAGGCTGCCGAAGCCCAGGTGCGGCAGCATCTGTTTTGGTTTGACCTGAGCCGCTATGTTGCCGAGGCCCTTTGCCGGCTGGGCAAGGAGTTGGCCAGCGAAGGCGTGGCGTATGAAACCTGGCTGTTGACCAGGCGTATCCCCGGAATCGAAAAATTGACCTTTAACGACGGTACTCCCTTTGCCGATCAAGCCACCCGTGATTGGCTCAAAGAGCTGCACCCGGGACCGGCGGCAAGCGGCAAACCGGCAACTCCCGCTGGGCAAGGCGGCCAGGAGCCGACGGAGAAACTGGCCCAAGCGCAGGAGCTGGCCCAGGACAACCAGCTTGCCGAAGCGTTGCAGCTCCTGCGCCAGGGCATGCAAACGGCCGGAAGCGGCCGCGAGCGCCTGCTGTGGACGATGGGGTTCTGCCGGCTGCTGTGCCGCCAGCAGCATGCGGCCCTGGCCTTGCCCTTCTCCGAAACCCTCTTGGCGCAACTCGACCACCATGGTTTGGAGCAGTGGGAACCGGACCTGGCGGAAGAGGCGCTGGCGGTGGCCTATCAGGTGCTTCGTCTACAGGGAAAGGATGCAGAGGGCGGCCAGCGCATGAACGCGGTCCTCAACCGGCTGGCTTTGCTGAACCCGGCGCGGGCCTTGGATGTCAGATAACCAGTGACAGTCTGATCACGTCTTAACACAGAAAAAAGGAGAAGTATGCCATGGCAAAGGAAGGATCGGTAGCTCCCAAGGAACGAGTGAATGTCGTATACCGGCCCGCAATCGGTGATGCGCAACAAGAGGTCGAACTCCCCCTGAAAATTTTGGTGATGGGAGATTTCACCCAGAAAGAGGACGACCGCATGGTGGAGGATCGCGCCGCCATCAATGTCGATAAGGACAATTTCAACGAGGTGCTCAAGGCGCACAATCTCAACCTCAAGGCCACGGTCAGCAACAAGCTCGCGGCAGAGGACGACGCAGTCATGAGCCTTGACCTCGATTTCAAAAGCCTTGCCGATTTCGAACCTGATACCATCCTGCAAAAGGTGCCGGAATTGAAAAAATTGTACGAGTTGCGGGAGGCGCTGAAGGCGATCAAGGGCCCGCTCGGCAATATTCCCGATTTCAAGAAGAAGCTTTCGCAACTGGTTGCCGACGAGGGTGCCCGCGAGAAGCTGCTGAAAGAACTGGGTATCGAATAATTTTTTGACTCAACAAGAGAGACGGCTATGACAGAGAAGCAACAAGAAGCGCAACAGTCCGCAGCAACTGAAACCAGCGTCCAGGGGACCTTGCTCGACGAGATCGTGCAGGCCACAAACCTGAGGCCGACGGATGAAGGGTATCAACTCACCAAACAGGGCGTTCAGGCGTTTATCGATCAGTTGCTCAAGCCTGAAATGGCGGGAGTCAAGATTTCCCAAGGCTTGGTTGATGAAATGATGGCCGTGATCGATCGCAAGCTCAGTCTTCAGATGAGTGAAATTTTGCATAACGATCAGTTCCAGGCCCTGGAACGGTCGTGGCGTTCGCTCAAATATCTGGTGGATCATACCGATTTCCGCGAAAATATTAAAATTGAGATGCTCAACGTCAACAAACAGGATCTCCTGGACGACTTTGAGGATGCACCGGAAATCACCAAGTCAGGCCTGTACAAACTGGCGTATACCGAAGAATTCGGCCAGTTCGGCGGCCAGCCCTACGGCATGATGGTGGGCGATTTCGAATTCGGCTACGGGCCGCAGGATATCCAGCTGCTGCAGAATATCGGCAGTGTCGCCTCCATGGCCCATGCGCCGTTTGTCGCGGCCGCCTCAGCCGGGATGTTCGGCCAGACCGATTTCTCCGGGCTGCCCAATCTGAAGGATCTGAAGTCGATATTCGAGATGCCGCAGTATGTCAAATGGCAGTCGTTCCGCGAGTCGGAGGATAGCCGGAATGTTGCCCTGGCCCTGCCTCATTTTCTCCTTCGCCTGCCCTATAGCGCTGAAACCAAACCGGCGAAAAGCTTTGATTTCAAGGAAGATGTTTCCGACGGCAACGACCGGTTCCTCTGGGGAAACGCGGCCTTTGCCTTTGCCGCCCGGGTGACCGACAGTTTCGCCAAATACCGTATGTCGGCCAATATTATCGGGCCGCAAGGAGGCGGTGCCGTCGAGGACCTGCCCTTGTACCAGTACGAGGCGATGGGGGATCTGCAAACCAAGATTCCGACCGAGATTCAGATTTCCGACCGGCGTGAATTCGAGCTTGCCGAAGAAGGATTCATGGCCCTGACCATGCGCAAGGGCAGTGACAATGCCGCTTTTTTCTCGGCAAACTCGGTGCAGAAGCCAAAAACGTTCGGCAATTCTCCGGAGGCGAAACAGGCGGAGCTCAATTACAAGCTCGGCACCCAGTTGCCGTATAACTTCGTCGTCAGCCGGTTGGCGCATTACATCAAGGTGATCCAGCGTGAAAACATCGGAACCTGGAAGGATCGCGGCCAGCTCGAGGATGAGTTGAACAAATGGATAACCCAATATGTATCCGATCAGGAAAACCCCAGTGCGGGGGTCCGGAGCCGCAGGCCGCTGCGCAAGGCGCAGATAACAGTGCAAAACGTCGAGGGCGAGCCCGGCTGGTACAGGGTTGCCATGGCAGTGCAGCCCCATTTCAAATATATGGGCGCTTCTTTTACCCTGTCGCTGGTCGGAAAACTCGATAAATCATAAGTTTGCCTGATATTCAGGTGATGGAGCTGTTCATCGTTCATTCAAACAACACAAGGAGACGCGACTATGGCAATGACATCGTATTTGAGTGTTACCGGAGCAAACCAGGGCGAAATCAAAGGCGGATGCACCCAAACCGGACGTGAAGGCAAAATCTTGGTGTACGCGATCGATCATGCCGTGGAAATCCCCAAGGATACCCATACCGGCTTGCCGACCGGACAGCGGATTCATCACCCCCTCAAGATCACCAAAGCCAAGGACGGCAGCAGTCCGCTGCTGTTTCAGGCCTGCTGCTCGGGAGAACGCTTCACCGCCTGGGAGCTGCAATACTACCGGATCAACGACAAGGGGCAGGAGGAGCTGTATTTCACCATCAAACTGGAAAACGCCATTATCGTTGAAATGCGGGAATACACGCCATTGACCTTCCTGCCCGACAATAAGCCCTATCACGACATGGAAGATGTTTCCTTTACCTATGAAAAGATCTCCTGGACCTACGAAACCGATGGCATAGAAGCCGAGGACGACTGGAAGGCGCCCAAAGCCGGTTGAAAAACGCCTCGGTTGACGAGTGTGCACCGCGCATCCGGCTCGAAGGGTGAACCGGCCAGCCGGGTGCGGGGCACAGGAGGGCTGCGGCACGATGTAAGGCGGCGGTTTCGGCCGCCGCCTTACGCTACGATGTTCCTCGGGGGCAAGACTGTCCGATCATGACAATTTTTCGCGAACGCTTCCTTGAACGGCTGGTGCGCGCCGGTCAATCCGGCGAGGAAGATCAATCGTGCACGGCCGGTCAGGAGTTGACCTCTATTATCATGCACCTGCAGAAGCTGCTCAATACCCGGCAAGGAAGCGTGCAGATCGCACCGGAGTATGGCGTGCCTGATATGACCAGCGTCCACAGCAACAGCATAGTCGATACCGGCCGCCGCATGGAACAGGTGTTGACCAGCGTGATTGCACAGTTTGAACCGCGGTTGGCCGAGGTGCGGGTGACCATGGAAAAAAGCGAGGGGGTGCTGCTTGAACTCAAATTCAAGCTCGAAGCAATCCTGGCCCGGCAGCCCGACATTCCGGTGGTGTTTGAAACGGTCATCAACGCGAACGGTAATATCAGAGTAACGCATTGATTTCTTTTATGGATTACTTGTGACCCATCGCTATTATCAACAGCAACTGCAAATCCTGCGAGAACTCGCCAAGGAATTCTCCCTGGCCCATCCGGCGGTAGCGCCGTTTCTCGGGGGAGAGTCCCGTGATCCGGATGTCGAGCGGTTGCTGGAGGGGGTCGCGTTTCTGACCGGGCTGGTCAGCGAACGGATCGATGACGAATTCCCCGAGCTGATCCACAGCTTGACCAATCTCGTCTTTCCGCACCACCTTCGCCCCATCCCCTCGTTGGCCCTTGTCGCCTTTGCGCCGAAACCGAGCTTGATGGAGCCTGTGCAGGTGCGGCGCGGCACGGTGTTGTCCAGCCGGCCGATTGAGGGCGAGCCCTGTCAATTCCGCACCTGTTTCGACCTTGAGGTCCATCCCCTGCGGTTGCTGCACAGCGAGCATGTGCAGCGCAATCCCGGCGCCAGCAGCATTGCCCTTGACTTTGAGCTGCTCAATATCGACCTCGACCGATGGCGGCCGAACCAGGTGCTGCTGTTCCTCGGCGGACCGCTCAACGCCGCCGCGAATCTGTATTTTCATCTCACGAGAAATCTTGAGGGGGTGTCCTTTGAATCGCGGCAGGGCGGCGAGATCCTGCGTCTTCCCCCCCGGGTGTTGCACCCCATCGGCTTTCAAAGCGAAGGGGCACTGTTTCCCTACCCCCGGCGGGTCTTCCCGGGATTTCAAATCCTCCAGGAGTATTTTTCCCTGCCGCAAAAATACTTGTTTTTGCAGCTTGAAGGCTGGGACCGGTGGGACAAGCGCGGTTCAGGCAATTGTTTCCAAGTCCGGTTTGAACTGGGCAGGCTGACAGAAGACCATCCCGTGCTGCCGCTGCAGGATGACAGCTTCATCCTGGGCGCCACCCCGGTGGTCAATCTTTTCTCGCTCGATGCCGAACCCGTGCCGCTGGATGTCACCAAGCCCAGGATTCGCATCAATCCCTCGCAGCGCCGGCCCCACGCCTTTTCCGTGTACACCGTTGATCAGGTCGTCGGCTTTACCCGGGGAACGGTGCAACAGCGCATCTATCGGCCGGTCGACGATTTTGCCGAAGTCGAGGAGGATGTGCCGGTGTACCAGGTGATTCGCAGGATCTCCCCGGTTCATGGGCAGGTGGAGACCTTTCTTGATTTCAGCTACCCGGACGCCAGCGTCTTCCAGAACGACGAAACCCTTTCCGTGGACCTCACCTGCACCAATGGCCGTCTCCCCGAGCAGTTGCTGCTTGGCGATATTTGCAAGGAAACGGCGAACAGTCCGGGACTGCTCAGTTTCAAAAACATTACCGCCCCAACCTTGCAGATCGACCCGCCGATCGGCCAGGGAAGCCTGTGGAAACTGCTGTCCCATCTGTCCTTGAACCTGACCTCGCTCGGACACATCGAGGGGTTGCGGTCCCTGCTTGAAACCTACCTGACGATGCATGACCGGGACCGGCAAAAGGTGGCGGCCATGCGGAAGCGGATCGAGGGCCTGGAAGAGATGCATATCGAACCAATTGACCGGATTGTTCAGGGGATCATGCTGCGCGGGCAGAAGATCAGCATGAAGGTGCGGCGCACCCATTTTTCCGGTATCGGCGATCTCTGTCTATTTGGGGCAGTGCTCGACATTTTTCTCAGTGAATACAGCGGACTCAATTGTTTCACCGAATTTGTCATGGTTGATGTCGACTCAGGGGAGGAGTTTCGATGGCCGGCTCGTCTTGGCAACAGACCGCTGATCTGAAACAGCTCCTCATCAAGGAGGCGCGCCGCTTTCCCTACCAGCAGGCGGTGCGTCTGCTCCATCTCATCCTGCACCACCAAGCCGGCAAGAGCCTGACAGAGGAGGAACGCAGACTCTCGCTTCGCACCCGTCCGGAACTGTCCCTCTCTTTTTCCTCATCCGATATTGCCGCCATTGAGATGATCGGCGCGGAGCCTTCGCGGTTCCAGTTGACCGTCACCTTTCTTGGCCTGTACGGAGCCTCCTCGCCGCTTCCCACCTTCTACACCGAGGAACTGCTCGATGAATGGCGGGAAGGGCAAGACCTGTCACGCCATTTTTTTGATGTCATCAACTCCGAACTCTACGAGCTGTTTTTCCGGGGCTGGGCGAAATACCAGCTCTCCTATCAGCTCCATGAACGGAAGGACGAGGCAACGGCCGAACGGCTCTTTGCCCTGCTGGGACTGCCGGAGCAGGTGTGGCGCGACCGCATCCGCCACCCGTCCCGCCTGCTGCGGTATATCGGTTTGACCACCCAGGCCCCGCGCAGCGGCGCGGGGCTGCAGGCGATGATCCGCGACTTCGTCAGCAGCGATCAGGTCGAAGTGCGCCAATGCGTGCGGCGCCTCGTCCCCATCCCCGCCCAACAGCGGCTTGCTCTGGGGCAACAGGGCTGCCGTCTCGGAGAGGACAGTTTTCTCGGCCAGGAGATGGCCGAGCGCGGCGGAAAATTTCAGCTGCTCATCAATGCGAGTACTGCCGACCAGTTCCACAACCTGCTGCCTGACCAGCCCGATTTTGCCGAAATCGTGCAACTGGTCCGTTTCTATGTGGACCGCCCGTTCGCTTGGGATATGGTCCTCTCGCTGCCATCGTCGAGCGTCCGGGCCGCTACCCTCGGCGGAGCGCAATGGGCGCAGCTCGGCTGGAACACCTGGCTGCAATCCGAAGTTCCCCATTCTCCCCATCCCTTGTCCGTCATCCTTGCCGGTCCTGAAATCGGTGTTCACAGTGCTCCGGATCCGGCCCGTCCCTGCCCTAGAGGAGGAAAAAAGCGTGATCAAAGTTGATATTAAATCGTTGCTTTTGCGTCTTAACCCCTATTTGACCACCAGCCTGCAGGCTGCTGCCGGGTTGAGTGTTTCCCGGACCCATTACGAGGTCACGGTCGAGCATCTCTTTGTCAAATTGCTGGAGGACATGCAAAGTGATTGGGGCCTGATCGCAAGCGCTTGCGACATCGATACCGGCCGCCTCAGGCGCGCCCTCGAGGCGGTGCTCGAAGAGTACAAAACCGGCAACTCCGGCAAACCGGCCTTTTCGCCGGCATTGCTCGAGCTGCTGCAGGACGCGTGGCTGGTAAGTTCCGTTGACCTGCAGGAGCGTTCCATTCGATCCGGCGCCGTGCTCTTGGCCTTTCTCACCAAACCAATCGCCTACGGCGACAGCGTCTATATTGACGTGCTCAAGGGGATCAACCGGGAAACGCTCACCCGGGATTTCTGGGTGCTGACCAAGGGGTCGCTGGAAAAGGCGGCGCCGGCGGCAGCGCCGGCCTCGGGAGGGGAGCCGGGGCAGGGCAGGGCCGGCGACAGTTTCATTGCCCGTTTTTGCAACGATTTTACGCAAAAAGCGCGGGATGGCAAAATCGATCCCGTTTTTGGCCGCGACCAGGAAATCCGGCAGATGGTGGACATTCTCGCCCGGCGCCGGAAGAACAATCCGATCTGCGTCGGCGAACCAGGGGTTGGCAAGACCGCAGTGGTCGAGGGGCTGGCCCTGCGCATCGTCGAAAACGACATCCCGGAGGTGCTCAGGGAAAACATCCTGCTTGAGCTGGACCTGGGCCTGCTTGAAGCCGGGGCGGGAATGAAGGGGGAGTTTGAAAACCGTTTGCGCGGCGTGATCAGCGAAATCAAGGCCTCGGAAAAGCCGATCATTTTGTTCATCGACGAGGCCCATACCCTGATTGGCGCCGGTGGCAGCGCGGGCGGCAGCGATGCGGCCAATCTGTTGAAACCCGCCCTGGCTCGCGGCGAGCTGCGCACCGTGGCGGCCACGACCTGGAGTGAATACAAAAAATATTTCGAGAAAGATCCGGCCTTGGCCCGGCGTTTCCAGCCGGTCAAACTGGAGCCGCCGAGCGTCGACGACACCATCCTCATCCTGCGCGGCCTCAAGGAGAGCTATGAACAATCGCATCAGGTCATAGTGCGCGACGACGCCGCCAAGGCAGCGGCCGAGCTGGCGGATCGCTACATTACCGGCCGGTTTCTCCCGGACAAGGCCATTGACCTGCTCGATACCTCCTGCGCCCGCGTCAAGATCAACCTCTCCTCAAAACCGCCGGAACTGGAAGACCTTGAGCGGCAGGCCCAGGCAGCCGGGCGCAGCAAAAAGGCGCTCGAACGCGACCGGACCAACGGGGTGGCCATCGATGAAGAGGCGCTGGCCGCCATGAATGCCAGCATCGAGACCGCGACCGCCGCGGCCGACCAGCTGCGGCAGCGATGGCTGCAGATCCAGGAACGCGCCGGCGTGGTGCTGGAGCTGCGGCACCAGCTGCGGCAGCGCGAAGAGGAGGAGGGGGAAGCAAAGGCCTCGGTGCAGCGGCAGCTCGAAGAGGCCACCGCCGCCATGGATGCGCTCCAGGGCGGCACTCCGTTGATCCATATCGAGGTGAGTCCCGACATCGTCGCCAAGGTAGTCTCCGATTGGACCGGGATTCCCCTGGGCAAGATGCTGCGCGACGAAGCCAGCACCATGCTCGAATTGGAAGAACGGCTGGGCGGGCGCATCAAAGGCCAGGACCAGGCCCTGGCAACGCTGGGCGAGGTGTTGCGCAGCGCCAAGGCCGGCATTAAGAATCCGAATCAGCCGCTGGGCGTTTTTCTTTTTGTCGGACCCAGCGGGGTCGGCAAGACCGAGTCGGCCCTGGCGCTGGCCGGTCTTATTTTTTGCCGCCCGAACAACACCACTAACCACCA
>Ga0074195_1002759_pt1 | contig 18461 bp, 16 predicted proteins | sample EPASupsiteHSE623_FD_64525 | JGI IMG/M metagenome (GOLD analysis project Ga0074195, IMG submission 64525) | Bioremediated contaminated groundwater from EPA Superfund site, New Mexico - Sample HSE6-23 | ecosystem: Environmental > Aquatic > Deep subsurface > Groundwater > Contaminated ...
GAAAGGCCCTTCACTGGCGCGCTCGCTCGTAATGTAGCCCTCGAACACGATCTCCGCATGGGGAACAGGCACTCCGTTCTCCAGGCGCACAAGCTCCACAGGACTGCCCCGTAGACTGCTGGCATACTGGAACTCCATGTTCGGGGGAACTCGAGTGGAAGCGGCTATGAGCACCAGAGGATCGACGCCAATGGCGATAGCTACGGGCAGTTCCTCGCCTGCAGCTATTGCCGCCTGGTAGAGCTGGTGGGTATGCCTTCCCGGAACAAGCCTTACCGCCAGCTTATCTTTTCCTAAAACCATCATCCTGTGAACGCATGCGTTCAGACGGTCTTTATATTGGGTTACTACTACTGCAGAGGTTATGTAGGGCCCGCCGTCTCCATCGAAGTAAGTGAGAACAGGCAGCCTGGAGAGGTCTGGCTTGGAGATCTCCTCCTGAAAGGGCGATGAATCGACCTCCGTGATATGGCCCTGATAGTCGATGCTGCTTAAGTGGCGGACCATGTCGCCTGCAGGAGTGCCCAGGGCCCTGGCCAGAAGGTCTCTTGTGCCGAGGATATTCAGGCAGCACCTGTGGCCAGACACGTCGTGAAAGAGAATGGGGCCTGCTCCCCAGGAGCGGGCAGCCACGTCAAGAGAAGGTGAGATCGGCTCCCGCACCTCTTTTAAAAGGCCGTCCTTTTGCAAGCCCTCTATGAAACCCCTGAAGCTCATGATATCAGACTCTGCTCCATGCCGTTAAATCTCTTTTCCCTAGACCAGCAGCACCGCAATCAGGCCGCTTAAGAATACGCCGTCGAACGTTCCTGCTCCTCCAATGCTGGCGACTGGAGCCCCAAGGTCGCGTATGCTTCCCAGGTGGAGTAGGTCGGCTCCAATTAGAGTTCCCAGCGTTCCGCACACATAGGCAAAGAGGAACTCGTACTCCTGGGGAGCTCCTACAGCGTAGACCAGGGCGATCGAGGTCAGCGCTGCGAGAAGGGGCGGAAGCAGCGCGGGCGTAACAATCCCCAGGCCTCTCACGGGACGGGCTACCTGGTGCATCACAAGAGCCACAAAAGCCACTCCACCGAGGGCAAAGAGCAGAGCCTCAGGGAAGCTGTAGAGGAGATAGAGAGAGATTAGGGTTGGTATTACCGCTCCACCAACGTTGACTGCCAGAAGGGTGTTGCAGTTTACGTTCTCAACAACGGGCACCCTGTAGGTAACGCCAAACGCCCGTACGTATCTCTCAGTGACCATTGGGGTGCTGCACTTCATGTTGGTCAGAGGGATATTGATTCCGCTTCCAAGCAGTGAGCCCAAGAGGACCAGAAGGGCGTCGCTCCATGAGAAGCCGAGCCTAGTAAAAGCGGTCCTGGCCAGGTCCAGGAAGAGAAGGCCCACAACAGCGAAGAGAAGAAGAACAAGCAGCAGCATGAAGATCATGCCAAGCGGACTGTAGACCAACCGATTTTCCATGAGGCATTATTGGCGTCTGAAGGTATAAAATTTTGGTGAATTCAAGTTTAGACGGGCTTGAGAGGGCCAAGGTTGATCTGCACATAAAGCGTATTTATCAGGCAAGCATGAACCCAAGAGACGCCAGATTCAGAATAATGGTCATGAGCGGAAAAGGGGGCGTTGGCAAGACCACAGTTGCCGTGAACCTCTCCTTGGGCCTCGCCCTCTACGGCAGACATGTGGGCCTCCTGGATGCAGACATCACAGGCCCCAATGTTCCTAAGATGCTGAAGATCGAGGACGAGGCCCTCCAACCCCAGGAGGACAGGACGATTCAGCCCGTCTTCATCCAGATAGGTCCTGGCCAGGGGATAGAGGTCGTCTCTATGGCTTTCTTCATAGACAGGGATACCCCTGTGATGTGGAAGGGGCCTGTGAAGATGCAGATGCTCCGGAAGTTCATCGAGGAGATCTCCTGGGGCGACCTGGACTACATGATCATCGACCTTCCCCCTGGGACGAGCGATGAGCCTCTCACCGTAGCGCAGCTCCTGCAGCCAAACGGTGTGATAATAGTGACAACGCCTTACGACATCGCTTTAATGGATGCAGAAAAGGCGGTTGATCTTGCCAGGGACGTTGGCATTCCAATTCTGGGGATCATAGAGAACATGAGCGGCTTTTGCTGCCCCCACTGCGGGGAGCAGATGGACTTCAAGATGGGCGGAGCAGAGGTGGCTGCAGAGCGCCTGGGCGTTCCATTCCTGGGAAGGATAGAGATCGATCCCAAAATATGCGAGGCAGGAGATGTGGGCAAACCCTTCATTCTAAATGCTGGAATCCCGGCAGCCAAGACTTTTGATCGCATAGTGGTAGATCTGATAGAGCGCTTTGAGAGGTCTAACGAGGCTTTACCGCCGGAAAAGTGAAGAATCCAGCACTCCTGCTAGGTGGTTGTAAGGCTTTTTCATGATCAGCCTTCAGCGAGACTTCACCAAGAAAAATATATACCTTCCTGAAAAACTCGATCTCTAGATTAGCGCCAATTCACAAATGGCCTGCCAGACGAACCATCAGGAGGATTATGAGAAATAAGATTCTAGCAGGAGCTGTGATCTTCGCCCTGCTCGCAATATTAGCATTGATCTCATACGGCACAGCCTTATTTGAAGAACAATCTGTTGGAAACGCGACTATGAATCTAGAAGCTGATAAGATAACCACCACCTGGGATCTCACCGTTCTCTTTCCCGATGGAGAAGCAGCAGCTTTAGAGCTTGAGAGACTGAAGGATGCATCGCAGGAGATCAATAGAACCTATCGCGGACAGTTCGATAATCTTACTGCAACTGCTCTACAAGGCTATGTAGAGGATAACAAGAATTTCACTAAATTCCTGGATGTCCTTTATACCTATGCTTATGCAGGGAACAGCCTGAATGTGAACGATGCCTTTTTCGAGGCCCTGTTCTCTGATGTCCAAAATCTCTCGACAGAGCATTCTAAAGCAGTCTCCTTTACTGAGGTGAAGCTCAAGTCTCTCTCTCGGGAGGAGTGGGAGAAGCTGTTCAGGGATGAGCCCGGATTGGAGAAGTACAGACAGTTCTTCGAGAACAGCTATATCCGGTATGCCGATCACCGCCCCAGGAACGAATCACATGCCGCATATCTGGCAGACTTGGGGAACGAGCTTCTGAAGCTTGAGACAGAGGGCATGAAGCGAATAACCAACAACGTCACCAAGGCGGGGAACGTTACTCTGATGGATGGCAGTGAGTTCTCCATCAACTCCCAGACCTACTCCGAGCTCATGTCCACAGATCCAGAGAGGGAGAACAGGAGGAGGTGTTACGATAAGAGGTTCTACCATACCATCAACGAGTCGGAGGAGATGGCGAAGGTCTATATAAAAAAGTCAGAGCTGGACGATCTCTATGCAAGGGAGCTGAACTTCACAGATGCCTACGATGCCAAGATGTTCAACTATTATCTTGGCGAAGAACAGATCGAGGAGATGAACTCCGTGCTCAGGGAACGAAAAGGAGTCTTCGACGGTTACTATGAGTTTCGCAAGAAAAGGATGAGTCTTGACCCGCTTCGCCCTTACGATCTAAGCTTGCAGCTTACCAGCGATCCAGGAAAGAAGTACAACTATACAGACTCTCTGCGGGAGATCTATAGCTCTTATGCCAAGATGGACCCAGCATTCAGAGAGATCTTCTTCAAGACGGTTACAGGAAATTACATCGATGTCTATCCCAATCCAGAGGGAGGCAAGCAGCCCAGAGGCTACTGTGCATCTCTCTGGCCGCTCATGCGACCGTCCCTCATATTCCTGAATTATCAGGGCCTGCTGGACGATAAGACTACAATCACTCATGAGCTTGGCCATGCAGCCAACGATTATCTGATGTGCAGCAACGTAGATTACATCTACTGCGGGCTAACCATGTACGAGGCCGAGATTCCATCGACCTTCAATGAAGAGCTGTTCATCGACTATGCCCTGAAGAACTACGACAATGATACTGCCATGGCCTTCCTTGCAGAGAAGATCTCCAGCTACGAGAACCTCTTCGCTTTACAGGCCATGATTACCGAGTTCGAGCGGCAGGCCCATGAGATGCGCAGGAACAACGAGAACGTGAGCGCATCTGACTTAAACGCCCTATGGACCAGGCTGCTCAATGAATACAGGACTGACAAAGTTGAATGGTATGAAGACGGCGAGGCCAGCTGGACGCGCATAAACCACATCTTCCGCATCGATAACTACTACACATTCAACTATGCCCTATCAGGAGCCATAACTCTCTCTCTCTTCAAGAAGTACCAGGAGAATCCAGAGGAGTTCAACAGGAACTACACCGCCTACCTGTCTGCAGGCACTACCATGACACCGCCGGATAAGCTCCGGAAATACTTCGGCATAGAGATTAACAGAGATCTCTTCGAGGACGCTATGGACATGGTGGATACGAGGGTGAAGCAGCTGGAGGAGCTGGAGAAAGGGAACGCCTGAGCAGGCTCATCCCTTTTTCATCTCATTTTGCCTTTTTTGCTGCATACAGCTGCGGTTCTAAGATAGCATCTAAGTTGCAGGCTGAATTGAGTCATATTCTAACGTCAGATTAGGGTATTATCTCATCTGACTGATATTATCTCACCAAGCCTGCAAAAGAGATTAGTAATGGCATGTGAAAGGGTAACATATGAAAGAGAAGTGGCTCATGGCATTAGGGCCGTGGGAGGAGATCAAGCCCAGGATCACGACTGCGCTTGAGTCGGGCTTTGACTGCGTGATCGTAAACGGGGAGAACATCGATCGCGTGCGAGAGCTTGGCGGGATCAGTGTGGCCTGCTTTGGCACAGAGCGAGGGAATGAGGACATCCTTGTCATAGGAAAGAGCGGCGAGGGTGACGGCTCAATTCCCCTGCCCCATGACCTTGCCAGCTCCATGGACATTGCCCTCGCCAAGACCATTGACGGCTTGAAGGCTGCTTATGTTGTAATCGCAAACAAAAAGTACGAGCAGTTCGCCGTGGAGATCGGCAAGCACGTGAACTACCTGCTCGTCATAGGCACAGACTGGAAGGTCATTCCTCTGGAGAACATGATCGCCGGCCTTCAGGGCGTCCAGGTCAAGATCATAAGCGGCGTGAAGACTGCAGAGGAGGCCGAAGTGGCGCTGACAACGCTTGAGCACGGCGCTGACGGCGTTCTGCTGGACACGGCAGACGTCTCGGAGATCAAGAAGGTGCAGCGGGCTGCCGAACAATCGGAAAAGGGCCATCTGGAGCTCATCCCTGCGAAGGTTGTCAACGTCAAGCCGGTGGGCATGGGGGATCGGGTCTGCGTGGACACGGCCAGCATGATGTCCTTAGGAGAGGGAATGCTGATCGGCTCCCAGGCAAAGGGCTTCTTCCTGGTTCACAGCGAGTCCGAGGACAGCCCCTACGTGGCGGCCCGGCCGTTCAGGGTCAATGCGGGCGCAGTACATGCCTACATCAAAGTGGGGGATAAGACACGCTACCTCTCGGAGCTCAAATCGGGAGATGAAGTGACGATTGTAAGCAAGGAGGGCGAGGCCAGGACTGCCATTGTCGGCCGCTCCAAGATCGAGAAGAGGCCCATGATATTGATTGAGGCCGAGGCCAGAGGAGAGAGAATAAGCACCCTTCTGCAAAACGCCGAGACCATCAAGCTCGTCAGCCCCGACGGCAAGCCCAAATCTGTGGCAGAGCTTGAGGCCGGGGACGAGGTTTTGGTGCACTTAGAGGAGAGCGCCAGGCACTTCGGCATGAAGATCGATGAGAGCATCATAGAGAAATAGTAAGAGATGTGATAATAACAGTAGCATGACAGAAAAGCCGCGCATCGTCGCATCTCTTGGCAAGGGAGCCTTAAGAGATGTTCCTGCTACAGGCGATGCTGATATGATAGAGGTCAGGCTCGACCTGGAGGTGGGCGATCCTTTCGGCACTCTAAAAGAGGTCCGCCTGGCCGCATCAAAGCCCATCATCGCTACCAACCGCTTAGGCGCTGAGGGCGGCGGGTTCAAGGGCAGCGAGCGAGAGAGAATAGAGATGCTCCGCCGGTCGTCGGACTACGCCGATTACCTGGACATTGAGCTTCGGGCTGAGCTCAGAGACGAGCTCATGAAGCGGATAGATAAGCCGTTCATAGTATCCTACCATGATTTCAACGGCATGCCAGATCTAGAAGAGATGAAGTCGATCCTGGAGGAGATGAAGGGCATAGGGGCAGCCATTGCCAAGATAGCTGTAACTCCATCCAGCCTGAAGGACAACCTGAAGCTCTTGGTCTTTCTGCTGGAGGCCGATATGCCTCTTTGCATAATCGCCATGGGCGAGATGGGAAGGCATCTTCGGGCAGTCGCCCCCCTCTATGGCTCAGCCCTAACTTACGGCTATGTCAGCCAGCCTACGGCTCCGGGGCAGATGAGCGTCTCTGAGCTTCGGCAGGCACTGAGACTGCTGGACCCTACATTTTCGATGGAGGCTGTGTAGCCCTTAATCTCCATACTTAGATTTTTTGCATTTTGAATATCAGTGTCTCAGCAAGTTTTATATGTTTTTCACGTTTAAAATGTGAGATGGTGAGACGATACAGTTCAGCAAATTCGCCGGGCTCTGTCAAAGGCTCGAAAACCTCTCTTCGAGCAATGCCACGAGGGATGAGCTGGCAAAGTTCTTCAAAGAGATATCACCAGCTGCTGTGAAATACTCTTCTTACTTCCTTCTGGGCATGATCGGCCCCAAGTATGCAGATATCGATCTTGGAATTGGCGATAGAACGGCCGTGTATATCATCGCAAGGGCCTTTGATGCGGCTGAGGAAGATGTGAAAAGCCGGTTCGCTAAGCTTGGCGATCTGGGTGATGTGGTGCAGAGCTTAAGCGATAAGAAGAGCAGCTCTCTGAAAGATGACGATGTCTACGACGCCCTCCACGAGCTTAAGAGCATCTCAGGCAAGGGAAGCCACGAGAAGAGAACCCGACTGCTTTCAGAGCTGCTGCAAAAGGCATCTGCCATTGAGGCCAAGTATATAATGCGAATAGCTCTGGGTTCCATGAGGCTGGGCGTTGGCGAGATGACTGTTCTGGATGCCTTTACCCTGGCGTTTGCAGGTGGCCTGCATAACAAGAGCGCTGTTGAAGACGGCTACGACGTAAATACCGATATCGGATCGCTGGGCGAGTCCATGGCCCTGCATGGCCTCAACGGAGTAAGGCAGCTGGCAGTCGTACTCGGAAGGCCGGTTGAGATGATGCTGGCCCAGCGTGTGAAGGCTGTCTCTGAGATACTGGAGAGGTTTAGAGGAGAGCAGTTTGCTGCAGAGGAGAAGTACGACGGAGAAAGGGTCCAGGTTCACAAAGACGGGGACAATGTACAGCTGTTCTCCCGCAGGCTGGAGAACATAACCTCTCAGTATCCAGATATCGCAGAGTATGCAAGAGCGGGAGCAAAAGCTAAGAGAGCAGTTCTTGATGGAGAGATCATCGCATTCGAGAAGGGCCGTATGCTCCCATTCCAGAAGCTCATGCAGAGGAGGAGGAAGTACAACATAAAGGAGTACAGAGAGAGCGTTCCCGTAGTATTGGCATTATTCGACATCGTCTATCTGGATGGAGAGTCCCTTCTGAAGAGATCCTATCCACAAAGAAGGAAGCTCCTGGAGCATAAGTTCAATGAGTCGGAGAACGCCTTCCTGGCTAAAAGAGTGGTGTCCAACGACTTCGATGATATAACGAAGTTTTTCAAGCAGTCCCTCGATAAGGGTTTCGAGGGGATTATCGTTAAGGCCACATCAGATGACTCGGTCTACCAGCCTGGAAAGAGAGGCTGGATGTGGATGAAGTGGAAGAGAGAGTACGCAGAGGGGCTGGAGGATATATTTGATGTGGTGGTCATGGGCAGCTACCATGGCAGGGGTAGAAGAAAAGGGTTCTTCGGATCTCTCCTCTGCGCTGTTTACAATAAAGATGATGATGCCTTTGAGACGTTCACAAAAGTGGGAACAGGGTTTACAGATGAGACCTTTGGGACCATCAAAGAGATGCTTGAGAAATACAGGGTCATGGAAAGGCCTAAGCGGCTGAGGCTTAAGCGGGCAATGGAGCCTGACGAGTTCTACGAGCCCGCAGTGGTGATAGAGATCATGGGCGCTGAGATCACCAGGAGCCTGGGCCACACTGCAGGAGAGGAGAACGGCAGGGGACTGGCTCTCAGGTTCCCGCGCTTCCTTCGGATTAGAGTGGATAAGGGGCCGAATGAGGTAACAACTGTTGAAGAGATCAAATCGATGTTAAAATAAAATCAATGCCAAAGCAAAATCCATGCAAAAATGAGCACCAATAGAGAGCTGGCAAATATCTTTCGGGAAATGGCTCGCATGCTCGAGCTTGAAGAGATTGAGTGGAAACCGCGGGCATACCTCCAGGCGGCCTACGGCATCGAGGACATGAGCCATGACGTCAAGGAGATCAATGAGAAGGGAGGAAAAAAGGCACTCAAGGAGATTCCTGGCGTCGGGGAGAGCATCTCTGATCACATCATCGAGTACATTGAGACAGGAAAGATCGAGAAGTTCGAGCGGCTTAGAAAGAAGCATCCTCAGGGCATCACCGACCTTGTGAGCATCGAAAGCATAGGCCCCAGGACCGCTCAGAGATTGATCGATGAGCTAAAGATATCCTCACTTGAAGATCTGGAGAGGGCTGCCAGAGAGCACAGGATCAGCAGGCTTGAGGGCCTTGGAGAGAAGAGGGGAAAGAACATTCTCGATGCCATTGAGGCATACCGAGGAGGGCACGGAAGGATGCTCATCAGCGTGGCCCTGCCAATAGCCGAGGAGATCGTCAGCTACCTGTTAGGCAATGCCCCTCTTCAGAGGATAGATTATGTGGGTTCTCTTAGAAGGATGAAGGATACCATAGGCGATATCGATCTGCTGGCGATCTCCGACGAGGCTGAGGAGGTTATGAGGACCTTCACCGAGATGAAGGGCGTAAAGAAGGTTCTCTCCAAGGGACCCACACGAAGCTCGATCGTGCTTAGGGAGAAGGACGTACAGGTCGATATAAGGGTGATCCAGGAGCCAAGCTACGCCGCGGCCCTTCTGTACTTCACCGGAAGCAAGGAGCACAACATTGCTCTAAGAAAAGAGGCCATCAAGAAGGGCTACAAGCTCTCGGAGTACGGCCTCTTCGAGAGCAGGAATAAGCTTCTTCCCTACAAGAGCGAGGAGGAGATTTACAAAAAGCTGGGGATGGATTACATTGCTCCAGAGCTCAGGGAGAACCGGGGAGAGATAGAGGCCGCCAAAAAGGGTTTACTGCCGAGGATAGTCTCTGAGAAGGACATAAGAGGGGACTTCCACATTCATACCAGCTACAGCGATGGGTCCAACAGCATCGAGGAGATGGTGTCGGCGGCACAAGACCGGGGGTACGAGTATATGGCGATCACGGATCACTCTCCTTCGGCCAGGATTGCAAGAGGCATGGGTGAGAAGAAGATCAGGAGGCAGTGGAAGGAGATAGATGGGGTAGCAGAGAGATTCGAGATAAAGGTGCTGAAAGGGGCCGAGGTGAACATACTGAACGGAGGAGAGCTTGATTATCCAAAAGAGATTCTCGAGGATCTGGATATAGTGATTGGGTCTGTGCACTCCAGCTTTAAGATGACTAAAGAGAAGATGACCAAGAGGATCACAAAGGCTCTGGTGGATGAGCATCTCGATATTCTAGGTCACCCTACTGGGAGGCTGATCGAAAAGAGGCCGCCCTACGATGCAGATTACCTCCGCATCTTCGAGTCCTGCGCAGAGAACGGCAAGGTGCTGGAGATCGACAGCCAGCCGGAGAGGATGGATCTGAGCGACTCAAATATACTGGCTGCCAGGGAGTATGGGGCAAAGTTTTGCATCGATACCGATAGCAAGTCCACGTCCAACTTGGGAAATATTAGATACGGCCTTGGGCTGGCAAGACGTGGATGGCTGACTAAAGAGGATATAGTGAATACTCATCCTTACGATAAGCTAAGGAAGGTCTTCGAGAAAATTTGAACGACCTAGATGCCAATCTGCTTTATCCAAGCAAACGGCCGCGATCCTCACTTTCCGAAGAATACGATCCTACAGAATATACGGTTTTGACATACGCAAAATTTTTATCCATTAATATTTTGGGGTTAAGCTTATATAAATTTAGATATTTATAGATATTAGACACAGTAATGAGAGTTAATGCCAAATATAGCGTTAGTCCTTCACGTATCTTGCTTGCCGAAGATAATGAATTAAACCGGAAAGTTACTTTGCTCATGCTCAAACGCCTGGGCTATAAGGCAGATATAGCTAGAAACGGCATAGAGGTATTAGAAGCCCTTGGACGCCGGTCGTATGGCCTTGTGCTGATGAATATAGGCATGCCGAAGATGGACGGGATCGAAACGACCCGTGAGATCCGCAGGCGCTGGCATAACAGTCCGAAGATAATAGCCATCACTGCATATGTTCTTCCGGGCATAAGGGCGATATGCCTTGAAGCCGGTATGGATGATTACATCGGCAAAGCTGTAAAAATTGAAGAGCTTGCAAAGGCGCTGGGTGAGCATCAGCTCTCTCAAGTTAGCTCATAACGGCGATAGTACTGCTTTCGATATAGATTTACTGAGATGGACGATGGAATGGATGTTTTTGCAGACGGGCAATAGACACATTTGCTTGAGGAATTGCCCTGGATAGTCAGAATCCGATCGATAGATCGATACAAGGAGATTAATTCATGTGGAATAAGCCATTGGTGGTTGGTCTGGTGATTCTTGTTGTAGCGCTGATGCCTCTATGGATGGGGGCGTGCGCCCAGCAGAATGATTCCGAAGAGATGCGTGAAGAGCAGAACAAAGCCATCATTCTGCGAGTCTACGATGAGGCCTTCGGTCAGGGCAGAACAGAGGTTGTGAACGAACTCTTCTCGAAGAGCTATATCCAGCACAACCCCATGGTTCCGAATGGTCCTGGAGGGCTGATAGGCTATATAGAGATGCTAAAATCAATGGACCCAGCGCCTGTTCTTACCGTCAAGCATGTCCTGGCTGACGGCGATTTAGTCGTCGTTCACTGGCATAGCTCGACGACTCCGAATAATGAATCTACAGGACAGGCGGGTTTCGATATCTTTCGCGTAGATAACGGCACGGTTGTAGAGCACTGGGATATGATCCAGGATGTTCCTGCAATGACTGCTAGCGGGAACTCGATGTTCAGCGATCTGTACAGATACGTCAATGGACGGCAAAACCTCACCGAAGAGCAGGAGGAGACAAACAAGCAGCTTGTGATCAACGCTTATGATGGTGTATTCAACGGCCGCCAGCTTGGGCTGCTGGATCAGTTCTGGGCAGGCGAGGATTATATCCAGCATAATCCGCAGATCGCAAACGGCACAGAGGCACTTAAGGAGAGCTTTGATGCCATCTTTCCGGAAGGCTCGCTCATGCAGCTGCGTCATGCAATAGCGGACGGTGACCTGGTCTTCACACACTCGCAGGGGCTAATGCCGGGGGACGATCCTGATAACGAGTTCACAGGCAATGCTGTTGGCGATCTCTTCCGCGTCGTAAATGGCAAGATCGTCGAGCACTGGGACGTCATCCAGCCTGTTCCCGCAAACACTACTAGCGGCAATTCGATGTTCAGCGATCTGTACAAAGGATCTGGAGCACAACGATAAGACACCATGCGACAAAATATAGCGAGATGCAAATCGATGGCTGCAGAAGCGTTTAACGTAGTGGTGAAACATGTTGGCGATCAGGATTCATGAGTTCGGCGGGCCGGAGGTCCTGAAGTACGAGGATGCACCAGAGCCACAGCCAGGTCCCGGCGAGATTCAAATTCGGGTCATTGCAGCTGGAGTCAACCCAATGGATTGGAAGGTACGGCAGGGCGGGATCAAGCTTCCTCTGCCGATAATTATGGGCATGGATGTAGCAGGCGTAGTGGATGCCCTGGGACAGGGGGTGGACGCTTTTCAGTCCGGAGATAGTGTCTATGCCAGAGTATCCCTGGGGCAGGGAGGATATGCCGAGCATACTGTAACCAATGCCTCACAGGCAGCGCTAAAACTAAAGAGCATTGGGTTCGTAGAAGCCGCAGCAGTCCCGACAGCAGGGCTCGCTGCCTGGCAGACGCTCTTTGATATTGCCGGGCTGCAGAAGGGTCAGTCAGTGCTCATCCACGGTGCTGCAGGCGGTGTCGGGAGCTTCGCTGTCCAGTTTGCTAAGTGGAAGGGAGCACGTGTCATTGGTACAGCATCCAGCGCCAATGCAGAGTTCTTGAAGAGCATAGGCGTAGACGGATACGATTGGCGGGGACACGTTCGAGAGATCCTGGGGTGTTTTGAAGCCGGGAGGATTCCTCGTGACAACGGTTGCCAGCATCCCTGAGGGAGCAGCAGAGGCTCATGGCGTGCGTGCAAAAGGTTTGGTAACCAAGGCTGACGGAAAAGAGCTTGCAAAAATCGCAGCAGTCATCGATGAACAACACATCAAGCCGATCGTGACAACTGTACTCCCGCTAGCCGATGCGAGGAAGGCACAGGAGATTAGCGAGAGCCGCCATACGCGCGGGAAGATTGTCTTGCGCGTCGCAGAAGATCCACAGCAGTAGTCCTTTAGGAGGTGAGAGTGAAATGGCAGTTGAACCTTTTCAGATCAACGTCTCCCAGACGGTACTGGACGACATCCAGAAGCGGCTCGCCAGGACACGCTGGCCCGACGAAGTCGAAGGTGCCGGTTGGGATTATGGCACCAACTTGGGCTATATGAAAGAGCTTGCCGACTACTGGCAGCACAAATATGACTGGCGCCTGCAGGAGGCAGAACTGAATAAGTTTGCGCAATTCAAAGCTGAAATTGATGGCAAAGAATTCAGCTTCATCCACGAGCGCGGTAAGGGTCCTAGTCCAATACCAATTATCCTCTTCCACGGCTGGCCGGACTCGATCTGCCGCTACCTCAAGCTGATTCCAATGCTTACCGATCCAGCAAAATATGGCGCCAACCCTAATGATTCGTTTGACGTCGTCGTGCCTTCGCTGATTGGTGGCTATTCAGACAAGTTGAAAGCGCCGAGAAAGCAGCTGCTGAAGCAGATTGCTGAGCTGTGCTGGCTGTTGATGACTGAAGGTCTCGGCTACAAGCGTTTTGCCGCCGGAGGAGGTGACGGTGGAAGTCCAATCTCTCAGCTGTTGGGCGTACATCATCCCGAGTCTATCATCGGCCTCCATCTAACCGATCTTGGCTTTTCCATTACGCAAGCCAGCTTTTCAGATCTTTCTGAGGCTGAGAAACAGTATCTTGCTGGGCTGCAAGCGGTTGGCTTCCAGGAGGGTGCTTATGCAATGTTGCAGGGGACAAAGCCGCAAACTCTTGCATACGCGCTGAACGATTCGCCTGTCGGCTATGCTGCCTGGATAATCGAGAAGTTCCACTCCTGGAGCGACTGTGATGGCGATCTTGAAAAAATCTTCACAAAGGACGAACTACTGACCAACATCATGCTCTACTGGGTGAACGGTCCATCGGTTCGTGCCGTCAGCTACCGCGAAGAGTGGGTGTCGCCTTCGCTCAAGCCGGATCAACGGATTGATGTCCCAGTGGGACTCGCACTTCCACCTAAAGACCTGGGAAGCTTAATCCCGCCGCGAGAATTTGCGGAGCGAAACTTAAAGAACATTTTGCGCTGGACGGTACTGGCACATGGCGGTCACTTTGCGGCAATGGAATATCCAGAACTTATGGCAGAGGACATACGGGCGTTCTTCCGTTCATTCCGTAAGTCCATCTAGCCGAAACTGAGTCCTAAAGACATATAGTTAGATTTATTAATAGTATGATCATCCGCGGCTCTACCGTTGCACTCCGGCCTGCAACAGAATCAGATCTTAAGGCGGCCTACGACTGGCTGGCCCGGTCAGACCTGACGGCGTTCATGATGGGTGCTCCAACTTATCCGGATCAGCCGATTCCAACAGAGCAGGAGTTCTGTGCCGACTATCTAGTACACTTCTCCGAAGATTCAGCTCCTGAAATCGGCAGGTGCTTTATCATTATGGCCGAAGGGGAGGATGTAGGTGTAGTCTGCTATAACGAAATAATCACGGCCAGACATGAAACTGAGCTGGACATATGGCTAAGGTCTTCAGCCTATTCCGGCAAAGGATATGGCCCCAACGCCCTTGAGGCGCTGTGTGCTGAGCTTCACAGGGTCTATGGAATCGAGAACTTCGTCATCCGGCCCTCAGCACGAAACCCTCGTGCCATTAAAGCATATCAGCGAGCAGGATTTGAGATCCAGAATGTCACAGCCGAAGAGCAGGATTTGAGGTATGGCCCTGGAGACTACATCGATACAGTGGTGCTCGTCAAACGCATATCGGCCTGATATCCAACTTACAAAAGACCCGCGATAATGCTCTGTGTGAATTTGCTGGCAATCGAACCGTCTAGATCAAGCGTGGGATTGAAAATAGTAATCGTTATACCCTCTGCCTGACCTGATACCATTAGTGCTCTCAATAGAGCACTCAATTCATCCCATTGCAAACCGCCACCCGGTAAGGGGTAATCCACTGCCGGCATGATTGTATTGTCCAGCACATCGGCATCGAGATGAATCCAGAACCCGTTGAGTTGACTTTTTTGTAGCCTCTTGAGAGCTTTTTGAGCAGCTTTGGCGCTTCCCAAGGCGCGCACCTGCTCCAGGCTAAAAGCGTTTATCGAAGTCTCTCGAATATCCTGGCTGGCGTGTTCCTTCTGTTCTTCAGCATCACGGTAACCGAATGCGATGATGTCTTCGTCTTGCACGAGCGGATTGAGTCCATCTATGTCGGTTAGAATGCTTGGGCCTCTACCTGAAACGATGGCCAGTTCCATTGAGGCAACCTCACCATTTGGCTCAGCCTCTGGTTGATAAAAATCTGCGTGACCATCGATAAAAAACAGCCCGTATTTACCTGAACGCCGTAAAGCTAACATGCAGCCAATTAGAATGCTGCAATCGCCTCCAACCACAACTGGAAACCGCCCTTTTCTTCGCACGTCGGCGACCTTCTTGGCCAAGCGCAAAGAAAATTCTTTAATTGAGTATGGATTTAAAAGAAGCGTGGACTTGTCTCTTTTTGGATTGTAGGGTGGAGCATCAACTCGGCCTGCATATTCAGCCTTTAAGCCTTGGATCAACCCGGCGTTCTTCAGTGCTTCCGGTAAAGTTTCAACCCCTGTGGGTTTAAGTCCCAATATGGAGGGGGCATCAACTACTGAGAACTGCAACATAGTTTCTACATTCCTCGTTTCGAGTAAAAACTTTCTAAATCTTTCATAGGTTCAGCAAGACGATCCAAAGCCTCAACCGCCCCGTCCTTCATAATACTATGGAACATGTGCTCGTTTCATAATTCATGCAGCAGGTAAGTCATGCTCACTTGGCCTCTGGCATGGGCGCGTCAAGGAACGCTGTGATCATCGAAAGCAGCCAATCGGCCCGTTCCACAAGTGTAACGTGAGTAGTGCCGGGAAGCACTGCGAGCTGGGAACGTGGGAGTCCTGAAAGATCGCCGGGCACGCCGCCGCCGAGCAGCCGGAACAGCTCCACGGCGCCCTCGGGGCGGATGATATCGGAATCCCCGATGATGATGAGCGTGGGCGCCGCGATCGCCCGAACGGCTTCGGGCGACCAACCCGCAAACTCCTGCGTGAGCTGTTGCACTTTGGCGACCAGCGTGGGCCAATCGTCCGGATTCGGCGCCACCTTAGCGTAGGCCGCTTCGATCGGGGAGCCTGCGAACGCTTCGGGCGTGAACGTGGTCTCGATGCCTGCGAGAACCTCGGGATAGATGCCATCATTGTTGTAGGTGGTCCCGGCGACCACCAGCTTGCGCACCAGGACTGGATGCCGGATGGCAAGCTGCAGGGCGATACCGCCTCCCAGGCTATAGCCGAAGACGTCGGCGTGGTCGATCTTGAGCTGCCGGAGGAAAGCGGCAGTGTCGTCGGCCATCTGCTGGTAACGCATCGGGCGATCGATGTCGGCCGTGCGCCCGTGAGCCTGCTGCTCAACTGCGATCACCTGGCGAGTCTTCGCCAGGGATGGCAGAAGCTTTCCGAACATGTCGATCGTACCCAAGGCGCCATGAAGCAGGACCATCGGGCGACCTTCGCCGTGAACCTCGTAATACATGTTGAGGCCGTTCACAGGAGCATAGCCACTCTTGACGGCGATTGTTATATTGTTCTTTACCATAACGAGTTCTCCATCGTTTCTGCTATGATTTTTTGATAAGCTGCTGTCGGGCATAGCAACTTAAGCTGCTCTGCAGGCATACCTGAACCGAGCTAACGTCTTTGGCCCCCATAAGAGTGTCACGATCACAGCTGCAACTGCAAGGATCGAATAGTAAACTCCTGGGTGGTCGACCAACGGATTGTGAGTTTGATCGGCTGGAAATACAGCCCTGCAGACATTATGTATGGCATGGAAGAGGATGACCGCAAACACGCTCTTTCCGGTGTTGTTATATAGCCAGACCATCAGGACCCGCAAACCGGTGATGCCGAACGTCGACAATGCAATCCATCTCAGGCTCCGGCCCTGTACAATCATCGATGGGTAATGTCCTACCATCGACACCAGCCCCAGAATGATGCCGGATGCTAGTGCATTCCACCGTTCTTGCAGTGGATTGGTGGCGTATCCTGTCCAGCCTATCTCTTCACCAATGGCGAGGGCAAAGAACAAAACGAACAGAAACGGTATCTTCAGGAATGGAATGTGGGGTTTTGTGGGGAGGGATCGCCCCAGCAGGCGCATTGACCCATAGATCAGCAGAAATAGGAGCGGATTCAATAGAACGACGGGCACATACCAGATCTTCTGCTTGATCCTCTTATAATCGAAAGCTCTCTTCAGCAGCCTCCTTGCGCCGCCAGGTCCCTCTCCTCTGTGAACAAGAATCGCGGCTGCTGTCAGCGGCATGAACGCGAGCACAAGGTCAGTCCAGGGAATATCCAGCGGAAGTCCTTTGACTTTAAACTTGTTGCCAATTAACCAGATTGGAGTTGCAAGAGCGAAGGTCAATATAAAGAATTTTAGTGATGACCATTTCGATGACGTGCTGATGTTCATGGCTTGCAGTCTCCTGGACAGATTAACTTAGTTTTGATTGTATAATAAAGTTCCTTGTACTACACTCTTTATCTTTTTTGACGCCCCGCTGTTGAGCGCAGCGGCCCTAGGCCGCTTTGCGAGCATACCTAAACCGGGCTAGTGTCTCGGGACCCCATAAGAATACGACTATTGCTGCCGTGACTGCCGTGATGATGAAGGCAACGGTAGGATCGTAATATGAACCATAAATGGGAAACAAAACTAATTCGCTAACGTTTGCCATGGCATGAAATGCGGTCGCTGCGAATACGCTCTTTCCTGTATTGTTGTAGAGCCAGACAATAAGAACTCGCAGTATAACCGTAGACGCACTTTTCCATAATACCCAGATCGGAGTGTATTGTGCCTGAACAAACGGAGTCACATGCCATATCGCCCATACTGTCCCCAAAATGAGGCCGGCTTCCAATGCGGTCCATCGATCCTGCAGCGGGTCAGTGGCGTACCCCGTCCAGCCCATCTCCTCGCCTATCGCCCCGATGAAAAATAAAACGAAGAATGCTGGCAACATCAAAATGGGAAACTGAAAGTTAGGAACAGATATCCCAATTAATTTCATCAATCCGTATTCCATGACTATTATGCCGGGCATCAAGAAAAAGATGGGTACATACCAGATCTTCCCTTTGATCCTCTTGTAATCTAAGGATCTCTTCAACAGCTGCTTTACGCCATCCGATCCATTTTCCATGTAAACAAGGATCAAAGCTGCGATCATCGGACAAACGAGCACAAGCGCACCCACAGGAAGGTTAAACGGGAGCGGAAGCTTTTGTTCCGCAGTAGGGCCTATCAGCCAAAATGGAATGGAAAGAACGAAGGTTAATATAAAAAATTTTAGTGGCGACCTTCTTGGTGACGCGTCGGTGATCATGGCTATAATCTCCTTGAAGGCTTAAATTTGTTTTGATCTCGTCCAATCGCCCAAGGCTTTGCCAATCTGTTCGTTGGTTCCCTTGTGGACTATATATCTTACCTCAGAATAATTGGCGCTATCTTATTTGCGGGCATTGGTGAGCGCAGATAGCCGAACCTTGAGATGCTGATGATCTGAAATTCAGGATCGATAGTCCTGTTTGCAAGCGTCAATCCCTGATCAAATCCGCCTGCATTTCCGTGCACAACCAGCACCGGATACCCATCACCTTTCTGGGCGTACTCGATTGGTCCGCAGTCCGTCTCAATTACCCGGGCGTCCAGGCTGTCGATGTGCTTATGAATGGCACGCATATCGCTGTTGTAGCGTGCCGTGACTGTA
>Ga0074195_1002760_pt1 | contig 18460 bp, 17 predicted proteins | sample EPASupsiteHSE623_FD_64525 | JGI IMG/M metagenome (GOLD analysis project Ga0074195, IMG submission 64525) | Bioremediated contaminated groundwater from EPA Superfund site, New Mexico - Sample HSE6-23 | ecosystem: Environmental > Aquatic > Deep subsurface > Groundwater > Contaminated ...
GGCCGGGGACTTGGCGTTTAATGGATGGCCTTTCGGCCAATGTCTAAGTATTGAGCCGCCGATACAATCGGTGGCGGGAGAATGCTCATGGCAATCATACGTGACGGCATGCCGCCTTTTGATCTCTTCCGGCCGACAAGCGTCGAGGATGCCCTTTCTTTAGCCAACCGCCTGGGAGCCAATGCCTGGATACTGGCGGGCGGGCTCGACAGTCTTGAGCGGTTCAAGGACCGCATCAAACGGCCCAAGGCGGTCATCGATCTCGGCGGGGTCGATGAACTTCGGGGGATACGCCAGGAGGGTGAGAATCTGGTGATCGGATCCATGACCACCCTGACCGAGGTCCACCTGCATCCGGAGATCAAGGCCCGTTTTGCCCTGCTTGCCGAGGCGGCGGGGGAAGTCGCTTCGCCCCAGATCCGCAACCAGGGGACGCTTGGCGGCAATATCTCCCAGGATACGCGCTGCTGGTATTACCGCGGCGGCTGGGATTGCTATCGAGCCGGCGGCGGCACCTGCTATGCCGGTGAAAGTCCGAAGGGGCAAAACCGCGAGCATGCCCTCTTCGGGGCCGAAGGCTGTGTGGCGGTTTCGCCTTCCGACACCGCGCCGGCCCTGGTTGCTCTGGAGGCCCGGCTGGTCATCAAAAACGCCGAGGGCGTTCGCGAAGTGGCGGCCGAGGATTTCTTCGTCGGTCCGGAAAATGATATCACCCGCTTGAATATCCTCCGGCCCGGTGAGCTGCTCACCGAAATCCGCCTCCCCCCGACCTGGGCCGGAGCGACGTTTTACTTCGAAAAAGTCCGCGACCGGCCGGTATGGGATTTTCCGCTGGCCAACATCGCTGCGGCCATGCAGCTGAGCGGAGACCGTATCGACCGGGCACGGTTCGTCCTGGGAGCGGTAGCGGCTCGGCCCTGGCGGCTGCCTCAGGTGGAAGCAGAAGTGGCAGGTCGATCAAGAAATGCCATCGCAGAGACGGCATCGCGCCTTGCTGCCATCGGAGCAGTGCCGCTGCTTCATAACGGATACAAGGTTGTGCTGGCCCGCAATTTGGTCAAACGTGCCATTCTCGGCAAGAAGGAATCGTGACCTGGCACACGATTCCCTGCGCTGCGAAGATGCCTGTCCTCTCCGTGTCGTTTGGCCGGACCATAAAAATGAACTTTTTTCTTTCTTCACACCACATTACCCGAACAGGTTAATCTCATTCAGACAACTCCTCACCTGAGCGTGCGACAATCCCTATGATTGAATTAGATAATATTGAAAAACGCTGTGACGCCATCGAAGAATGTTATGAGTTTATGCTGGCGTACGCGGCTCAAGGTATTGCTGACGACCGGGAAAGCCGCAATGGGAGTCAGCTTCGGGAGCTGCTTTCTAAAGCCGTTGAGGCCGCTTCCGATTTACCTGAAGCGTATACCGCAATGGTGGCAGCCCTGGATCTTGCCACGCCGCAAAAATATAAAAATTTTCTCGGGGTTCTTGATGCGGATACGACCAAAGCCTTAGCCGCGATGGAACTCGTCCTTGCCCAACCGAGAATTTCATCTCAGTTGATAGATAATCTCAATGCCTCGTTACATGTTCGCACCTTGCTCACAGACGTTTTCCTCCTCGATGAAATCCTCCACGTGCAGCGCTTGGCGTAAGAACCTCTAGCATCAATCTGCTGATTTATCGTTAATACAGTGCATTTTTATCGTTGTAATGAATCGCGCATCCACCTGACCCGATGGGGATTTCTTCGAACTGGCGGTTGCCGCGGCCATCACCCTGTCCGGACCGGATTCCGGCGCCGCTCTCACCTTCGTGGCCGGCGTTCTGGTGGTGATGGTGGGGAACGGAAAGCAGGTTGACAACCGGGCTGGTTCGTTTTATATATCAGATAATATAAATATAGATATATTCAACTGTACAATTCAATGAAACCATTCCTGCGCGTCATGAAAGCCCTGTCAGACCCGAATCGGGTCAGGATCCTCAAACTCCTTGAGAAGAGCGCCCTCTGTGTCTGCGAGATTCAAGAAGTCTTGGGCATCGCTCAACCGACGGTCTCCAGCCACATGAAAATCCTTGAAGACGCCGGGCTGGTGGAAAAGGAACGGCAGGGGACCTGGATGATATACCGCCAGGCTGATGGCCACGAATCGGTCTATGCGGGGAGCATGCTGCGCACGTTGCGCGATTGGCTCAATGAAGACAACGAGTTGCAGCGAATGACAAAGACCTTGCCCGAGACCGCGTGTCAACGGGCATATATTTTAAAAAAATGAGGCAAAAAATGGAACCACTTCAGCCGGCCGGCTGCGATTGCGCCAAACCCGCAGTTTGCCAAGCTACGGTCAAAAACAAGGTGCAATGGAGAAAAGCCACCATTCTTGGTTTAATCAGTCTAGGGGTGTGGTTTTTCGTTTACAATCAACTGGAACCGATTTCTTCTTATCTCACCTACTCGTTGCTCTCGATCAAGAAAGGAAGTCACCTTGGTGACGCGGTACAATTTTTCGCCTACGACACCCCCAAGGTCATGATGCTGCTGACCTTGATCGTTTTTATTATTGGTGTGATCCGTTCATTTTTCACCCAGGAGCGGACCCGGAAATACCTGGCTGGCCGGCGCGAATCCGCTGGCAATGTAATGGCGGCAGTTCTCGGTATTGTCACCCCGTTCTGCTCCTGTTCGGCAGTCCCTCTCTTTATTGGATTTGTGCAAGCCGGAGTGCCGTTGGGCGTCACCTTTTCTTTCCTCGTCGCGGCACCGATGGTCAACGAGATCGCCCTGGTGCTGCTCTACGGCCTGCTCGGCTGGAAGGTGGCGGCCTTGTATCTCGTCACCGGGTTGCTTATCGCCATGGTCTCCGGATGGGTCATCGGCAGAATGAAGCTTGAAACCTGGATAGAAGATTGGGTGCAAGAATTGCGCGCGGGTGAAGCCATAATTTTTGAAGAAAAGCTCACCTGGCACGATCGGATCAACAACGGCGTTGAAGCTGTCCGGGATATCGTGGGCAAGGTCTGGATGTATGTGGTCGCCGGGATCGCCGTCGGTGCGTTCATCCATGGTTATGTTCCAGAAGATTTCATGGCGTCGATCATGGGCAGGGATGCCTGGTGGTCGGTCCCGGCAGCGGTTGCTGTCGGCATCCCCATGTATTCCAATGCCGCCGGCATCGTGCCGGTGGTCGAGGCCTTGCTCGGCAAAGGGGCCGCGCTGGGAACGGTGCTGGCTTTCATGATGGCCGTGATTGCGCTTTCTCTTCCAGAGATGATTATTCTGCGCAAGGTGCTCAAGCCCAAGTTGATCGCGGTTTTTATTGTTGTGGTGGGAACCGGAATTATGTTCACCGGATATCTGTTCAATGCCATTGTCTAATGCTGGAGCTGGAAAAAATATGGAAATCAAAGTATGTGGACCGGGATGTGCCTCGTGTGAAAAAACGCAGAAAGTCGTCGAGGCAGCCCTAGCGGCGAAAGGGATTGAGGCTGCTGTTCTCAAGGTGAAAGATTTTCAGGAAATAGCCAAACTCGGTGTTTTTTCGACCCCTGCGGTCGTCGTCAACGGTCAGGTTAAGTGTGTGGGCCGGGTGCCGAAGCAGAGTGAAGTGGAGGGCTGGATCGGTTGAGTCTTCAGGGCGATGCGTGAGGAAGTACAGCAATCAGGGAGGGAGTCATGAGCATGTTGGAAAAAGATGGTATACGGCAAGCGGTTCGCGAGGTGTATGGCCGCGCGGCAGAGACAGGATGCTGCGGTCCGAGCTGTTGCAGTGGACCGGCGCCCGAGCTGTCGCGCCAGATGGGGTATACCGCTGAAGAGATGGCCGCTGTTCCCGATGGCGCCAATCTGGGCCTGGGTTGCGGCAATCCGCAGGCCATCGCGGCGCTGAAACCAGGCGAGGTGGTCCTCGATCTCGGCAGCGGCGCGGGATTCGACAGTTTTCTCGCCTCCCGCCAGGTCGGGGAGAGCGGACACGTCATCGGAGTGGACATGACCCCGGAGATGCTCTCCAAGGCTCGCGCCAACGCGGCCAGCAGCGGCTATCACAATGTCGAATTCCGTCTGGGAGAAATCGAAAATCTGCCCGTGGCCGACAACTCCGTCGATGTTATCCTGTCCAACTGCGTCATCAATTTATCGCCGGACAAAGCCCGGGTCTTTGCGGAAACGTTTCGCGTCCTGAAACCGGGCGGCAGGCTGGCCATTTCCGATATCGTCGCCACGGCTGAATTACCGGAACATATCCGGCGGGACATGGCGCTTCATGCCGGGTGCATTGCCGGGGCGTCCGGTATCTCCGAACTGGAGCACATGCTGCGGGCGGCAGGTTTTGCACACATCCATATTGCACCCAAGGAAGAGAGCAAAACCCTCATCCGCACGTGGACACCGGAGGCCTCCGTTGCCGATTGCATTGTTTCAGCCACCATTGAGGCCATCAAACCGGCAAGTTAAAGGGGCGCTTGCAGACAACTCGTCCCCGGCAACGCTAGAAGCAAGGGCCATCAACGAGCTGCCCCATTGTTTTTTTGTTTTCCGCCCATGGCAATTCCGTATCCAGAGAAAATCTATGTCGAGCTGACAACGCGATGCAATCTGCGCTGTCCCATGTGTCTTAAATGTGTAAAAGGCAGTTGCATTGACGAAGGCGACATGCCGCTGGCGTTGTTTAAAAAGCTGGTTCCATCCCTGGCGCACACCCGTTTTTTGGTCCTCAACGGAATCGGCGAACCCTTACTGCATCCTGATCTGGAAGAGATAATCGCCATTGCCCGGGCCGCCATGCCGTCCGATGGACGGATAGGTTTCCAAAGCAATGGGCTTCTCCTGCATCAAGCGCGCGCATTGCACTTACTTGAAGCCGGACTCGACACGCTCTGCTTGTCCCTGGACCATCTGCATGCGCGACATGGAGATCGCCCAAGGAGCGAAGGGCATCAGCTTATCCCGGTCGAGAAGGCGATAACGAATCTCTTGGATGCCAGAAAAATAACGGGTCGAGATGTCCGCATCGGCATTGAGGCCGTGCTGCAAAAGGATACGCTCCATCAGTTGCCGGAACTGGTGGACTGGGCGCACCGGCACGATGTCGATTATATCATCGCAAGCCATCTGTTTTCTTACGACGGCGCAACGGCTGAGCAGAGCCTGTTCAATCCAAACAGTTACGAAGCCACGCAGCTCTTTGCCAAATGGAATGCCGAAGCCGTAGCCCAAGGGGTTGAGTTGGCGGCGCTGACTTCCGCGCAACTCAAATTTGCCAAGAGCCCGTCGGATACCCTTGTGCTGCGGATTGGCGATGCGATGCGAACAGAAGCCAAGGTAAAGGATATTGCTGCCCACTTTCCCAACCTGGTGGCGCAGGGCACCCGCAACATGGGCGAAATCGAGGAGCAATTCCACCGGGCCAGGCTGCTGGCGGCTGCCCGCGGGATTGATCTGTTTCTGCCGCCGCTCTACGCCCAGGCAAACAGCCATCGATCCTGCCCGTTCATAGAAGAACATGCTGTTTTTATCGATAAAAGCGGTAAGGTGATGCCGTGCCATTTTTTATGGCACACCTGTCCCAGCACGGTCAATCGGGAACCGATTCACATCCAGGAGCGGGTGTTTGGCAATATTGACCGGCAACCGCTTGAGGTGATCTGGCAGCGGGCAGAATATGTAGCCTTTAGGGCAGAAGCGGGATTGAATGATTATGCTCCTTGCTGGAGCTGCACCGCTGGTCCCTGTGCGGACCTGGTCAATGCCAATCTCCTGGGAATGCACGATTGTTACGGCAGCCACGTCCCCTGCGGCCATTGCATGTGGGGGATCGGCTGGCTCAAATGCCTGTGACCCCGTTGTCTCAATTGAGTTGTTCAATACGACCGGCACCTGTTTATGGGCCGGTTCATCACATGATGTTCACATAAGGAGAGCGAACAATGCGCGAAGTCGTCCTTGTCGGAGCCTGCCGCACGGCGGTTGGAAAATTCGGTGGATCCCTGAAAGACATTCCAGCGGTGGAACTGGGAGCAATTGTCATCACCGAGGCCTTGAAACGGGCAGGCATCAAGCCGGATATGGTTGAAGAGGTGATTCTTGGCTGTGTGCTCACCGGCGCCCTGGGGCAGAATCCGGCCCGTCAGGCCATGCTCAAGGCAGGCATTCCTCAGGAGGTTCCCGCGGTCACCATCAACAAAGTGTGTGGCAGCGGGCTCAAGTCAATTGTTATGGCGGCGCAGGCCATCCAGTGCGGTGACGCCGATATTATCGTTGCCGGCGGCATGGAAAACATGAGCGCCACCGCCTACGCCCTGCCACAGGCCCGTTTCGGCTACAGAATGGGCTCCCCGGCCAATGGCGTCATCGACATGATGGTGCATGACGGACTGCATTGCGCCATGAACAACTGTCACATGGGCATTACCGCTGAAAATATCTGTGAGAACTGGAACCTTACCAGGGAGGAGCTTGATCGTTTCGCGGTCGAATCGCAGAAAAAAGCGGAAGCGGCTATTACCGGCGGCCGCTTCAAGGATGAAATCGTTCCGGTGTCGATTCCAAGGCGAAAAGGCGCCCCCATCGTGTTTGACACCGATGAGCATTACACACCCGAATCCACTCTGGAAAAAGTCGCCAAACTGAGGCCCGCATTCAAAGCCGACGGCATGGTGACAGCGGCGAATGCCTCCGGCATCAACGATGGCGCCGCGATCATCATCGTGATGGCCGCCGATAAGGCACGGGAGTTGGGGCTGAAGCCGATGGCCAGATTGACGGGCTATGCCTCGGCCGGGGTCAAGCCGGAAATCATGGGGATCGGACCGGCGGCAGCTTCCCCCAAGGCCCTGGCCAAGGCTGGGAAAACCCTTGAAGAAATCGAACTGATCGAAGCAAATGAAGCCTTCGCCTCGCAGAGTGTCGCTGTTGCCAAGGATCTGGGGTTTGACATGAACAAAGTGAACGTCAATGGCGGTGCTATCGCACTTGGCCATCCCATCGGGGCCTCCGGAGCCCGCATCCTGGTGTCATTGCTCCATGAGATGGTGAAACGGGATGCGAAGAGCGGCTTGGCGACCCTTTGCATCGGCGGCGGCATGGGAATAGCTACCGTAGTTGAACGATGAGCAATACGAGCTTGTTACTGACCAATGCATTCCTTTGGGCCTTGAAGGAGGAACTCCTGAAAAATTCTTTTTCCGGGACGATCCGCTCTCGGGCATAGGCATCCTCCAGCAGCGACTGCTCAAGATGCCTGCTGCTGGAGGTGAATATAGAGGTGGTTCCCTGGAGCCGGTCTTTGAATTCCATGTGGGGCGTGGTCTCCTGCTCCCCTGGAATATCGGCAGGCTCCAGGTTCTGTGAGCTGGGTTCGGGGAGGGAACTTCATTTTTTTAGGAACCTTGGACAACGAAACAATAGGAATGAGCCTTTTGCAGCGAGAGGCGATCATTGATTCGTGCTGTTCAGTAAAAAAAAAAACGTCTTTTCTTGTTGGCATATAAAGGCATTTCGAGCGGAATGCGAAATATCTCGCCCTTTGAAGCAAGAGATTTTTTCCCATTGGCCGGAAGGCACGGCTTGCATGATGCGTGCGTTCATTTTATACAAGGCTTTCATGAAGAAGTTCCCGATCCCATCTCAATTTAGCGAAAAAATTTAGCGAAAAAATCAAAACAGTTAATCATCCCTGCTCCCTGCTCCCTGCTCCCTGCTCCCTGCTCCCTGCTCCCTGCTCCCTGCTCCCTGCTCCCTGTAAAATCATAACTGGGATCCGCTGAATAAATACATTGACCTTCAACTATCAGTATAATAATCTTTTATCGTATTCTGATAATGGGTTGTTACTTATGGAACACCACATCGAGAATAAATGGAGGAATGTTATGAGACGAAATTTTCCAACATTTCTGGCGATCATTTCCTTACTCGTCGGCATTGGCCTAACCTCTCAGTCACAAGCAGTAATCATCAATCCCGCCCCGGGCAGTTACGGCGCCGATAATGGCGCCCAGACCTTTAGCGCCTCTTCGTCCGTTTGGAGCATCGAGGTGGTTGACCTGTTCGGGGTCCTGTCATTGCCGAGCAGTTTTGGATTTTTCTTTGTTAACGCCGATCTCACCAATCCAGCCAGTTACATTCCGATTTTTAAGCCCGCCGATCAAGGAAGCATTCAAGCGGCGGCCATCTTTTTCGACCTGGGGGTGGTGTTTGATCTCGATGCTCAGGCGGTGGAATCGATCTTCACACCCGGCAACACGGACATCGGCTTCTACTATTCATTCCTTTCACCGACGACAGGTGCGCCGGTTGTGCTGACCACCATCCCGACACTCAATCCCGGAGGAGCGGATTGGGCCGCCGCCTTTCCCAGCCCTTCGCAAGCGGGTCACTATCTACTCGGATTTGGCGATGTGATTGGCGACGGGCCCACTTTGGCCTACTACGCCATCGGCACCCCCGTGCCCGAACCAGGAACACTGCTTTTGCTGAGCGCCGGTCTGTTTGTTGGCGGGCTCGCTCACATCATCACGAAGCGTAAGCAGCCGGATTTCTTCCGTTAATGCACAGGACGCAGCCTTAATCTTCGTGGGTGATGCCCAACCCTGCAACACGCGATGCCAATCGTGTCGACTGCTATCCGCCTTGCTTTGTGTCATTTTGAGCAAGAGAGACAAGCGGCAGCAAACAATATCGTGCTGGAAGCGCTCTCCGCGCGCCTTGGCGGACCGAATACGCATCGTCCATGAGAAGCAGGTCAACGGCCTCGCCACGGATGAACGTCGCGTGGGACGCGCAACATATCCGCCCTGAGAGCGGCGCGATGTCTCCGAGGCTTCAACAGCGGTAGGAAGAATGTCTCGCGTGGCCTCTTGTCGGATTCAACCGTACACAACGGTTGATCGGCTTTTCAAGCGACGTTACGAATGGTATTTAGATGGGGATTTGACCTTATGGATGTCTCTGCACGAAGAAGACCGCTGCCCACCCGTCTTTCCCTGTTGTTCCTCGTTCTCCCCGTCATTATTCTGGTTTCAGCCTGTACCCCTCAGCCTTCCGGAAAACTTTTGCCCCGAGAAGAAGTTCTCGCATTGAATCGACCGGAAGCCGTCCCACCCTACCGTCTCGCCCCTGGGGACAAAATCGCCATCAAATTCTTTTTCAACAAAGAGATAAATGACGAGGTCACTATCCGGCCAGACGGCAAAATCTCCCTTCAGCTCATCGATGAAATACAAGCCGCCGGTCTCACCCCGGATGAACTGGATCGCAAACTGACCTCGGCCTTCGCATCCGCCCTCCAAACGTCAAAAGTCGGCTACATCATCGGAATCGGTGACCGGTTAGCCATCAAATCCTTTTATTACGACAAACTCAACGAAGAAGTTATCGTTCGGCCAGACGGCAAAATCTCCCTCCAACTCATCGATGAAATACAAGCCGCCGGCTTGAGCACAGAACAACTGGATCAAAATATTACCAATAAACTCAAGAAATTCATTGACCAACCCGATATATCGGTAATTGTCCGAGACTTCCGCCGTCCCGATCTTTCCGTCATTGTTCTGGAATCACCCGCTCAACGCATTTATATTGGTGGCGAAGTCAAGGTGCCATCTGTGATGCCCCTGCATGGCAATATCGGCATCCTGGATGCCGTTTTTCAAGCCGGGGGCTCTCTCGAAACTGCCCATCTTGAAAACGTAGCCCTATTACGAAAAAGCGCCAGCGGAGAAGCGGAAATCTACTCCATCAACCTGACGGACATTATGCAGGGAACGAGCCCGAACCTATTGCTCCGGCCCTATGATATCGTTTATGTGCCCAAGACGGCAATGGCGCAGCTTGAAAGTTTTATACGCATGAACATTTACAAGCTCATCCCGCCCCAACTCCTTTTTTCGTTCACTTACAGCCTAAACCCGGAAGTAGAGATCAAAAACGAAAAATAACTGTGTATAGCGTGCTCATTTCAATACGGCAACATCATCTCCAAGGTCCGCTTGCTACGTACCACTCGTTAGAGTGGCCGGGTTGTTTTTATTTTTTTTACATGGAGCGATCCCGCACTCAATTGCCAGCATATGAAAACTGAAAGGATATTCATTACCGGTTGCGGGGGGATGCTCGGCAACGCGGTATACCCCTACTTCCGCACTTGGTACAACCAGGTTCTCGCCACCGACAAAGATGTCAACGAGGAGTGGCTTGAAAAACTCGACGTGCGCGATGAAGCCGCTCTCCAACAAGTATTCACCAACTTTCGGCCGGATGTCGTTCTACACCTTGCAGCCGAAACCGATCTCGAATTCTGCGAAACACACCCGGACATCAGCACTGCTGTCAACGACGTGGCAACGGAACGTATTGCCCGCCTCTGTGCCAAGCATGGCTCGACCATGGTCTACATCAGTACCGCTGGGGTCTTTGATGGTAACAAAAGCGGCTTCTACACCGAAGACGATCACCCTTGTCCTCTGATGGTCTATGGAGACACCAAATGCGCTGGGGAACAGCACACCAAAAGGCTTTGCCCTCGCTCTTTTGTGGTGCGCGCTGGTTGGATGATGGGGGGAGGCAGACGCAAGGAAAAGAAATTCATCTACAAGATCCTGCAACAAATTAAAGACGGGAGCAAAGAAATCTTCGCGGTGAGCGACAAGTGGGGCACTCCCACATACACCTACGATTTCGCCATGAACCTTTTCCTTCTCCTCGCCACTGGCCGTTACGGCACCTACCACATGGTCTGCGAAGGTATGGGAACCCGCTTTGATGTGGCGAGGGAGATTCTTCATGTCTGCGAGCGTTCCGATATCAACCTGACTCCGGTAAACTCCGATTTCTTTGCCAAGGAATACTTTGCCCCGCGCCCCTTCTCCGAAATGATGACCAATAAGAATCTCTTCGAATTGGGCATCAACTGCATGCGTCCATGGCAGGACGCACTACGTGACTACATTGAAAACCATTTCGCCGACTATATCCGGGGAGGAAAAGCACCCTCCTCGCCATTCCGGCGGCATGACCATCATACATCATCTGTCCCTTACGACAACGAAAGACGACAAGGACAGCGCAACAGCTATACTGCTACAGTGGAATACAATTCTGTCTGCGGCACTAGGACTTCAGGAACCAAGAGACAGGCGTGCTCAAAAGCCATTGCCATCAACTTTAGCAATTCCGGCGTGTGTCTTTATATGTTCGAGCCGCCTTCCAAAGGGACATGCCTCGAACTCACCCTGCATAACAACGTCGGCACCCCTGAGACAAAAAATGCGACCATTCTCTGGACACAGAAAGAGCAAAATGGTCTGTATAAGGCTGGTCTCATGTTTCAACAATAGTATGGCATCCCATCTATTGAGAAAGCCTTCATTTTCAACCGTCATCGACGGCATTCTTCATCCGGACAAAAATAAAATCGTTAGAAGCAAAGGCAACGAGTGGCACGAGTACATTTTAGCCAGATAGGTCTTTCCCCAGTCCCAACAGGAGCGTTGATGAAAGTCCTTTTTATCTATACCGACATGAGTTCGGCGGTTGGTTATTCGACTGGCATTGGTGCGCTTTCAGCCATGTTAAAGCGTGATGGGCATGAAACACGCCTGATCCACGTTTCCGAAGATCTCGACTATCCCTTGGAGCGCAAGCGTATTCTCGCCGACGTACATGCCTTCGGCCCGGCCCTGATCTGCTTTTCTATAACCACCAACCAGTGGTACTTCGCTCGAATGATCGGCGAATGGATACGCAACGATTGCCGCATACCGATCATCGTTGGCGGCCACCACCCCATGTCCGACCCGGACAATGTCATCAAGGAACCATGGGTAGATATCCTCTGTCGGGGTGAAGGCGACATCATTCTGCCCGAAGTGGTGAGAAGGATTGGAAACCATGCCCCTCTGGACGGAATCCCCAATATCTACCACAAACAAGAAAAGGTCATCATCCGTGAACCTCTGCAGAGTTGGGTAAAAGTCCTGGACACCTTACCGTACGAGGATCGCGAAATCTTCAACTATAGTCGCATTGTCAACACGCGCGGCGGGTGGGCGGAAGTCATTGTCACGCGCGGCTGCCCCTATCAGTGCGCATACTGCTTCAACAAGCCGCTTCTTGAACAATACAGCCGTTCATACTCCACCCAGGAGGGCACAAACTTTCCGGCCAAGAATTTCATTAACCGCCGCCGCAGCGTTGACGCGACCATCAACCTGCTGCGACAACTGCGAGAACGTTACCCCACAATCAAACACTTCACCTTCGTCGACGACGTGATGGCCCGCGAAGGCGAATGGTTTGAGGAGTTTGCCCACCGCTACAAAAAAGAAATCGGACTTTCTTACGCTTGCACCTCCCAACCACTTGTCTTTACCCGCAACCTGGCGAAACAATTGAAGGAGTCGGGGTGCAAGGTGGTCAAAATGGGGATCGAGGCAGGCAACGAAAGGATCCGCAAGCAGGTTCTGAAACGCAATATCAGTAACGACAAGCTCCGGGAAGTTTTTGCCATCGCCAGGGAGTTTGGTCTAAAGCCACAGGCATTCAATATGATCGGATTGCCGGGGGAATCCATCGAAAACATGATGGAAACAATTAAACTCAATGCCGAATTGAGACCGTATATCGTCTGGCTCTCCACCTTCAACCCTTACCCTGGCACGGAACTCTACCGGAAGTGCCTACACCGCGACATGATTGACGAGTCGAAATGGGACGAGGTGGATTCCTATCGGGGGGGCAGCGTCCTCAAAGAAGAATTTATGCCCTCACAAGAACTCAAAAAGATTCGTATTCTTTTCCGCTGGCATCTCAACGCCTTTCTCGGCAACAGTGCAAGCGACACATTCCGTCGCCTGATCGATGAATTTGACAGACTGCCCGACGAATATTGGGAAAACGGGGTAATCGAACAAAAGTATAAGGAAAAAGATACCGAAATAGACCTATCCTTACGCAATCAGGATATTAGCCACTATATCAGCAAGAAATACATCAATATGTTCTGGGGGAAGGAATATGATTACGATATTTCATAATTTCATTTCCTCCTTTCACTGTGAGTAGAGTAAAATAATGGCCGAACGAGAATCAATACCTGCCTGTGGCAATGAAAACAAGCCGAGAGACCCTCGCGACTTTATCTTTAACATTGACTTCCTCAAATATGTCGAAATTCTTCAACAGCAAAAAAGGTTCATCCTGATTTTTTGTATTTCTGCCATTCTTACTTCAACAGCTCTTACTTATATCTTTTCAGAACTTTATATTGCCGGCACCACAGTCTATTACCGCCCACTTGAGATGACCATGCTCCGCCTTCGCAACGCCCAATCCTTTGGAGCGCCGGTTCCATCTCCGCCCTTCAAAATTATCAGCCAGACTCTGAATGACCTGATCAAAAGCCCAGTGATTCTTGAACCAGTGGTGGATGAACTCGGATTAGATAAGGAAGCGACACCGGATTATGATTCTTGGTATCAGCGCATCTATGAAGAAACAAAAAAGACAGTCAAAGATTGGGCGCTCAAAACATGGGAGTTCCTCAAACATGGCCGCCTCATTGAAAAAAATCCCACTTCCGAAGCAATCTCCGGACTGGGAGACAATCTCAGCATCAGCAGCACTAAAGAATCTTATATCTATATTTTATCGGTGAAAGATAAATATCCAGCCCGAGCCGCGAAGATTGTTGACTCGGTAAGCGTACGATTGGTGGAGTGGTTGAAGCAACAAGACAAGAATCCCGCAGAAATGAAACGCAGTCAAAGCTCTGAGCAAATCACCCTGAAGGAGAAAAAAATCAGTAGCCTACGGGAGGAGCGCGACCAGATCTTGCAGCGCGAGGGGATCGTCGAGGTCGATGCTGAAGTGAATACCGGGGTGCAAAGCCTTTACAGCATGCAACTCGAAGATGACCGGGTACGGGCCCAAATCAAGGAAAAAGAAAGTAAACTCAATGAAATTCGTCAAAAAATCAACCATGCGGCCGGTAGATACATTGATCCTGACCTACTGAAACGGCTTAATGACGAACGGCACTTTACGGAAATTGAGCTCAAGTCGTTGATGGCCCGTCAGGCCGCTTTTGATGTCACCATCGGTCAGACAAAAACTCGTTTGGAATATATCCGTTCCATAAAAAAACAAAACGACGACATCGACATGAAAATAAACATGCTCTCCCAGGAAACCCAGCACGTGTCCGACCTTCGTGTGGAGGCCACCGGAGATGTCGAAACCGCCCAGAGCGAAGTGGAAATTTTGCATCCGGCCATCATTCCCACCACCCCGGTCCAACCGATTAAAATTTATCACATAGGACTCACGGCAATTCTCAGCCTCTTTTTCTCTACTGGCTTGGTTTATGTTTTTGCCTACTTCAACGTGAGAATTTTTTTTGACTCTGGGCGCAGCTCGGCCCGGCATACAACCTAACCAAATGAAACAAATATATGTCTGACGGCATCCCATCCATCAAATTGCAGCCCCTCACCGAAATCCGCCGGCGGCGGCGTTTTTTGCCCCCCAGCCTGCGTTACCCACTCATCGCTTCATGGGGGGCGTTGCTCGGTATAGCGACCTTTTACCTCCTACGCAAACTCGGATACTAGTAATGCCCATGATAGAGAATGAGGAAATCATCATTCTGGGCGGCGGCCTCGCCGGGTTGAGCGCCGCCTTCCATTCCGGCCGTCCTTTGTATGAGGCCAATGCGCGGCCGGGTGGTACCGCTGACTCTATCTGCAAGAACGGCTATGTCTTTGACCTGGGCATCCATGTCCTGCACAGCAAAAACGCCTACTTTCTTGATCTGCTGAGCCGGTTAGAGCTACCCCTTGGATTTCACAAACGCGATGCCTGGATATACAGTGGAGGCCAATATTTTCTCTATCCCTTTCAAGTCAACACCTCCCACCTCCCCCTACGCCGTCGGATAGATTGCGTCGCCAAATTTCTGCTCCGCAACAACCGGAAGGAAGCGGCCAACTACGAGGAATGGATGATCAATAACTTCGGCCAAGGTTTCTCCGACACCTTCCTCATCCCCTACGCAGAGAAATTCTGGCGTTATCCCCCTCGCGACATGACCTACGAATGGGCCGGTGACCGCGTTCCCAGACCGAAATTGCTGAATGTCCTCAAGGGGATGTTCCGGGATCAAGACACTGCTTTGGGCCCCAACCCGCTCTTCAGTTATCCGGCCAAGCCAGGGGCAGGCTTTGCAGATATCGCCTTGACCCTGGCCAATGCGTCGCCTCATATCCATTGTGGCATGCAGGCCACGCGTCTTGACCTGCAGGCGAGGCGCGTGATCTTCAATAATGGAGAAAAGGAAATTCACTATCAGCGGCTCATCTCCACCATCCCCCTCCCAGAGCTGTTGCGTCTATGCCCGGACGTGCCGACGACAATCCAGTCCGAAGTCGTTAAGCTGAAGTGCAACTCCATCGCCACCGTCAACCTTGGCGTTGATCGCCCCCGTCTCTCCGGCCGCCATTGGATACACTTTCCGGCTCCAGAAATCTCCTTTTTCCGGATGAGCTTTCCGACTAACTTCGCCCCCGGCCTAGCCCCAGACGGGGTAAGTACCATCCAGGCCGAGATCTCCTACGATCAGGCAAACGCGCCCGACAAGGAACATCTTTGTCACCAAGTAATCGAGGATTTGAGAAGGGTGGGCATTCTGGCGACCAAGGATAAGGTGGTGTACAAGGACATGGTGTGCCTGCCATACGCCTACGTTATATATACCCACGACCGGCATGAAGCCGTGCAAAAGATCCATGACTTTCTTTATACGCACCAAGTGTATCCCTGCGGACGCTATGGCGACTGGGAGTATCAGTGGAGCGACGAGGCAATCCTAAGTGGAAAAAAGACCATTGAAACGGTCTTGTCCCAGTGACCGTCTCTGATTTCCTAATCAATTTTTCCGGCAGCAACACCTCGAACCTCCGACCATGAATACGGATAGACTCCCATTGTCCCCCCGGGCTTTCTCTGCTATAAGGGATGGATGGATTGCACTCCGGGTCCAAGGACGCTTACGTCAGGATTGGGGCACGGATAGCAGGGTGTACGCTATTCCGGTCCATGCGGAAGAAAATGCCGGCCGGGCAAGCAGCATGATCCTGGCCGGCAGCATCTTCCGGGGCTTCGAGCTTGCTGCCAGCCTGTTGGCCTTGCTTCTCACCCTGCCGGTGGCTGCAATTCTCACCATCATTATCCGGTTGGACTCTCCAGGATCGGCCATTTTTTGCCAGCGGCGACTCGGATTGAGCCGTAAAATAAGAGGGGCAGATCTGCTCAGAGATCCAGATTTCGTCATCGAAAACCCGGGAGCAGTTTCACCGCACACTCTTTACTGGGTACCAAAAACCTTCACGTTCCTAAAGTTCAGGACCATGTACGCCGATGCCCCGGAGCGATTCCCCGAGCTTTACAACTATGGGTATTCTACCGAGGAAATCGCTACCATTCCTTTCAAACGGGACGACGACCCCCGCGTCACCAAGGCCGGCCGCTGGCTGCGAAATTCGACCCTCGATGAATTGCCCAACTTCTGGTGCGTACTCACTGGTGATATGCGGCTGGTCGGCCCGCGTCCGGAAATCCCGGAAATGCTCCCCAATTACCAACCAGCGCAGATGGTTAAATTCACCGTTGTCCCAGGGATAACCGGCTTGCCGCAAATTAACGGCCGGGGCAGGCTCTCGTTCCAGGAAACAGTCGCTTTCGATCTCCAGTATATTGAAAGGAAATCTATCCCCTTTGACCTGGAAATCCTCGCCAAAACCGTTTGGAAGGTGCTTACCCGACATGGAGCCTTCTAAAAAAATCGATTTTCTGTCACCCTGGCTGAGGCTCCATGTGCCCGTGTGGTTGAGCGGCATACTCTTCGCTCTGCTCTGCTGGCAGATCATGCGCCTTGAACCGCGGTACATACTGGCGATTTCAGCCGGAATCATCGTCATCTCACTGGGGATGATGTCCATCTTTTGGCTGCAGGATTTCCTCCTCTATGCCCTCTTCTTCAATATTCCCTTTGCCAGTTTTGGCAAGTGGCTGCTGGTCCAACCTGTGGTCACCGTGGCCAAAGGCATCAATTTCGGCCTTGCCGAAGTCCTCCTCTTCTTTGCCTATTTCAGCTGGTTCTGCCAGATTTTCATCGCCCGCAGCGAAGACCTTCCTCGACTGCGATTGGCGGATTTTTTCGTTGGCATCATTTTTATCGCCCAATGTCTCTCGTCACTTGGTGCACCAGACCGGCAACTCGCCTTCTTCGACATCGTCTACAACTTGAAATTTTTCATGATGTATTTTTTCATAGCCCAAAAACTCAGACGACGACATTTGAAATTCATTGTTCCCCTGCTTCTGCTTGGCATCCTGGTAGAGAGTCCGTTAGCCCTTTATGAAAGAATCTCAGGGCATGTGGGGATCGGCCGGACAAAAGGCGACATCACCTCGATCGAATTCGGCCGGCAGTATGAGGTGCCCGGCCTCGAGCAGATACGCTCGGAGGGAACGACTAAGGATTCGCACACCTTGGGTGAGTACCTGGCCATGCTCCTCCCCTTGCCCCTCATATTTCTATTGGCCCGTGAGGTCAGGCCCCGACTCCGGCTGGTCCTCGGCTTGATCTTTCTCCTTGGATTGGGGGGACTGATCGTCACCTTTTCCCGGGCAGGATGGTTCAGTTTCGCGCTGGCTGGTGTTGTCCTATTGTGGATCGTCGTCTTTATCTGGCGCCAAGGGCAGGCCGCATTCATCTTTCTCGGTCTCATCCTGGCGGCCAGCTTCGCCTACCCAAAAGTTTACGAATACGCCATTGTCCGCATTCTCGAAGCCCCTCATGAAATATTGAGTTCACGCTATGACATGAACCTGACCGCTCTCGGCATCATCCAGCAACACTTCTTCCTGGGATGCGGCCCTGGCAACTACCTGGAGGCCCTGAGTGACCCGGCCATCGAGGTAATCGGCCCTGACTGGCTACCTGTCCACAACGCCTTTTTATACATCGCTTCCGAATCAGGTATAGTTGCTGCTTTGTTCTTTTTTGCCGTCATAATCAACGCCATGGTTCACTGCTGGCGGGCTCGCAAGCACTCCGACCTTCTGGTACGCGGCCTGGCCGTGGCAATGTTCTCAGGCTTTACCGCCTACCTGCTGGACGGCCTCACCAATCCGACGTTTCGTGAAGCTGAACCATACTCACTGCTTTGGCTTTTCATCGGCATCAGCCTAACCTTGCCAGGTTTGACCCAGGAAAAATCAGCCCCGGACACCGGGCCGACCATTGCTGTGCAGCCCCAATGCAATCAATCGGACCCCTAAAAGATGCCTTCCTCTCCTCAACTAAGCGTGGTCATGGCGACGTATAACCGGGCCGAAACCCTGGCGCAGACATTCGACCATCTTGCCAGGCAGACTCTGCCGCCCACTGACTACGAGGTC
>Ga0074195_1002764_pt1 | contig 18429 bp, 20 predicted proteins | sample EPASupsiteHSE623_FD_64525 | JGI IMG/M metagenome (GOLD analysis project Ga0074195, IMG submission 64525) | Bioremediated contaminated groundwater from EPA Superfund site, New Mexico - Sample HSE6-23 | ecosystem: Environmental > Aquatic > Deep subsurface > Groundwater > Contaminated ...
GGTTTTGTGGAAGAGGGGGAGGGGATTGGAGTTGGGGAGGGGCTGCGGTGCCATTTCCGTGCCCTGATCGACCATGATCTTGCTATCGTCCACCGCGGCGAGCTTTTCCAGATCAGCTTTCGCCGTCTCGACATGCTCAGGCATGGTTAGAAGATTCTCATAATCTGTCTTGGAAAGCGGCCCCTTAGGATATCCTCTCATAATCACCTCATGAAAACGTATAGTGACGATTTATTTTCTTGATCGTGGATAAAAATGGCAAATGTGACTCATATTTCTTGAGTTGGTCCATGAGTACAATTGAGCCCGTGAAAGTGACGTGTTGCTTGCCATCCAACTCAAAGTGAATTGTGAGGTACTGAGTGCCCTTCTTCTGATGGCTCTCTCCGATCCTGAAACCTGTGACTAGGATCTCTTTGTTCAGGACCTCATCCAATCGGATTTTGTCACCATCGAATACATCCTCTTCAGCGAAGTCTCCATACCTTTCAGGCATGTGCCAGCCCCAAAGACAGCTTGAAATTGTGACTATTGGCCCACAGAAGCCATCCCTCTGTGGATGCTATTGAGGATCTGTACTGCTCAGGGGAGATCTCTCCTCTGGCCAGCTCGCCTGGGAGTTCCTGCATCCTTCGCTTGATTCGCTTGGCAGTAGACTTCCGCACGAGGATATGGTCTGGAAAGTGCCTGTATCCAAGAAAGTCTATGCCCTGACGAACAGGGAAAATATCGTTCTTGCTCAACTTCAAAGCCAGCTTTTCAGCCAGGAAGCTCTCAATCACTTCAGCCATCCTGCCCAAGAATTTCTTGTCCTGGTGCAGAAGTAGGAAGTCATCACAGTAGCGGATATAGTGCTTGATTTTGTGCTCATGCTTCAGGAACTGGTCAAGCTCGTTCATGTAGAGGTTCCCGAGCCACTGAGATGTGTAGTTCCCGATGGGCACGTTCTTGCCGCCTGGGATGCTGAAGATGATATTCTCCAGCAGCCAGAGAGTATCCTGGCACTTGATCTTTCTTCTGACGATCTCGAAGAGGATATCATAATCTATGGAAGGATAGAACTTCTTGATATCCATCTTCAGGCAGTATGCTCCAGGTCCTGCAGCACGGATGAAATCCATGGTCCTTCGACTGCCTGCATGAATGCCCTTTCCGGCCCTGCATGCATAAGAGTCGTGGATGAACAGGCCGCTCCAGATGGGTTCAAGAACATTCATGAGAGCATGCTGAACTACTCGATCCGGATTGAAAGGAAGCTTGTAGATTATCCTCTGTTTGGGTTCGTAGATCGTCTTTTCGATATACGGAGATGTTGTAAAGTCCTTGCTAATCAGTGAGTCCCTGATATTGAAAATGTTCTCATCTAAATCATCATCGAAGCGACTGATGGTGTTCTGCCAGCTCTTGCCCTTTCGAGCTCTCTGATATGCCAGGTAGATGTTATCCACATCGGTTATCTTCTCGAAGAGATTTCCGTGTCGCTTCATAGTGGTTTTTAAGAAGAACAACGTTCCACATGTACTAGCTGCTCTTCTCCTCCGTTGTGTATTTTGCCTTTTCTCAGACAAGGTTAGCGAGTTCAGCCAGGAGTTGCTCTCCGCGATTTTCCTGGATCTGTGACAAAACGACTGCCGATATTCGAATTCGTATTCCAGCGATAGTTATTCGCATTCTGGCACTGGGAGCCTGCATTAGTGCCATTCGTCCAATTACCGCCTGCATGCAGTGTAAACTCGCTCAACCTGTAATAGATTTTATTACCTTAATGTTCGCCTTCCGAATTCCGTCACGCCGGCTCCGCGACAAAACGACCGCCGACATCCGAATACGCAGCCCAGCGATAGCCACCCGCACCCCGGCACCGGGAGCCCGCACCAGCGCCAAGCGCCCAAGTACCGCCCGCACGCAGCTTTATATCGCCGTAAATGCCTTGTCGGTAGAGCGAGCCTACACCAGTGGGCAGATCGTAGTATGCCCATGCGATTGCTCCAAGAGCTAAATCGAGCGTGCCGTTTGTTGAGGTCGGGCTGGTAAATTCTATACGTTCATCTGAGGCATCGTCGTAGTATAATGGCACCCCCAGAGTCGCTGCGTTCGCGCTGTGCGTGACCTGCAGCATGTAGTCTGTATTCGGATAGACAGGGACATAACAGTTCTTGGCTCGGGCCATATTTGCCAGCAGTCTGGCGGGCTGCGTAGCATCCTCATCGAAGTAGACCTGCACACCACCAACAGCAGCATTCGCGTCATGTGTGAGTAGGACCGCGAGGGTATTGCTGCCGAAAGATACCCACTTATCTACGGCATCGTTGCCCATATTGCAGCATAGATATGGGGAGCCATCGGCCAGCATTTTCAAGTAGATGGGATTACCGCCTGGAGCGGCTGCGTGGGTGATGGTTGCGGTTTTTGATGCCGTAACCACTGAGCCGTCAAAGTCGACTCTGTTGCTCTGCTCATCGAGCCATTGCCACCAGACACCAGCGTCGTCTTCTGATCCAATATCGGAGACCATTCTCCGAGCCGTAGTCGAGACGTGGCCTCCTGTAGTCGTCGGATTTGCGGATCCCTGGATGTTGACTTCTTCCTGGATACCAGTGGCCAGTAACTGGAACTCATAGTCTCGCATCATCCGGCAGCCTATTAAGCCGAAGTCTGAGACGAAAGTATTCCAGTCTCTGGAGACGGAAGCCGCAGCACCATAGACAGAAGCGACGTTTGCGCCTGTGCCCGAGGCCATGTAGATGGCCTTCCAGACCGGCCTATAATTGATAGTATCAAAATCAGTAGGCCCACCCCACGCCATTCCAGGGATGAATCCAACTCTCGGACGATGTTTGAGGTCCTGGATAGATCTTGGAAGGATATCGCCAGCTAGATAACCAGTTAACGCGTGCCCCGAGATCGTTCCGACATCAACGCATTCGCAATGGAATGTTCCAATCTTTCGGCTGTTTGTTGCATTATAACCAGCCGGAAAAGTGGTAGCACCGGAGATTAAAATAACAGGTGCATGGCCTGACACGGGTTGGCATGCATAGATGTAGAAGTCCTTACCGGAACGATTGGCCGCAACGGTGTAATCTGTCGCGATTGAATCCCACGAAGCCGTGACGTTGAGATCTAGGGAGACTGCGACTTCTAACTCGTATGCATGCCCAACCCCTCCAATGTTCACGAGCAGATGCGACGGAGATACCAGAGTCCTGCGGTTGGCGGCACTGTCACTTCCAGCATTCTTCCACATCCGATTTCTATCGTAATATGTATCCATCCGAGCAGGAAGGCGATTCAGGAAGCCCATGATCAGCTCTCCAGGATTACCCGAATGGCAGCGAGATCTGCTTTCATGAGGGCGATGTCTGCGGCCATACCGCTCACGGTCGTCTCCGTTGCTGGTGCCGCGATGATCTTAGCCAGTATGTCCGCTAGCTGCTTATTGACCGATCCCGCTGCGGGATTTGCCAGAGCCCCCACCAGAGCTTCAAGCGCCTGGGTGTCCACATCCGCCGAGATCTCGATATCATCCGTTGCGGGCGCCGAGGTCCCGTGGGCCATCACGGTCAGCGTGCCATGCTCGTCATCCGCCGCTGGCTTAACCTGGATCTTCAGAGCCGTGTAGTCGTTGCCGATCTTCTTCACGACCACCGTCCCCACGGCGACAGTGAAGGCGGCCTCGGCTGTGACGGGGAACGTGTAATCCTTCTCATCCAGAGAGCCCAGGATCTTCACGGTCAAGTCGTGGGCTGTAGCCACAAACCAGATGGTCTTGGACTTCAGGGATGCTACCGGCCAGAAAGAGATCACCGGTAAAGTTGTATTGTATGGCCAGTGCAGGGATACATTGACATATCCGTTCTCCTCAGTCGTGAGAGGATCGTAGAGCGGATCGTCTATTATGATGGCAGGATAATATTTTCTCATAGGCTCACCCAAAATTTATATAGAACGAATATTAATCGGCTTATTATGCGATTTCTCGCAAGCACGCCAGCTCAGACGAAGCTAGAAAGGCCCGAAGCGCAGGAGGAGCGGACGCCCTTCAGGTTCCGGTGCTACCAGGCATGGCAGGCCGGAGAGCAGAGCAGGCTAGAGAGCTTCGAAGCTGCAGAAGCCTAGGCGCAGTTCAGCACTCGAAAAGGTTGTGAGTTGTCTTCCAGATCGACGCCCGAAGACACATTCCTGACATAGATGTCAATCGTCATTCCCTGGTGTGGATCGGGGTATCGGATTCTTTCGCCTATGGAGAGCGGCGTTTCACACCATATGTCGTATACTGTTTGCATCCACCCCGACCCACTCGGATCCCTGAGAATGTGCGTCTTAGGGAAACAAATAATCTCGATCGGCACCAGCGTTTCTTTGTACAGCGGGGCTCCGGAGGTCGAGATGCATTCGACCAGGATGTGACAGTCCAGGCCTAGCGCCGTGATTGTGGGCAGAGCTGTGAGCTGCGTATTATTTGTCAACCTGGTAGCGGACACAAACGAGATCTTCTCGGAGTTCACATAGACATCGCCCACGACATCGGCGTGCCCTGTGACAGCCAGAAGCGTTATGGCCACTCTGAACGGCCCAGTGGGCACCGGATTAGCCGGGACGGGCGGCGTCAGGCCCTCGTAGAGCTTCCAGGCCCCAAGCTCGACCTTCCAGGCGTTATTCACGCCGGTCTTGAACTCCTCGAAGTACTCCGAGTCACTCATGGCCATATTCCGTATGCATGAAAGTCATGCTGCCCTATGCCGAACTTGTGCGACCTGGATCCGGACGACGAGGCTCTCGGCGTCAGCGTGGGGCTCTTGGCCCTGGCGAGCAGTGCCTCGGCCTTCTTTCTCCAGGCTTCGGCCTTCTGCGACATCGAAACTGAAGAACCTCCCATGGACTTGTCAACCTTGTCGGCGAAGATGCCTGCAATCACTTCTGCGCAGTAGGAGGCTGCAAGCAGCACATTATCACCGGCCGTGCTCAGCTTATAGGAGATCTCATCGTCCGTGAGATATCGGAGGCTCACCTCCTTCCCGAGCTCCAGCCTCACGGCGTCTATGGGGCAGTGGGCAGGGTCCCCAGTATATGTTGCATCTTCGACTACCATTACATTCACCTATCTGGGCTCTGTGAATTACACCGCCTCGAGGTAATAGCTTACCCGGCCCGTGATCCTTTCGTCGGTCGTGGCCTGGATGTTGAATGCCTCAGCTTCGGCCAGGTTGATAGGCACCTGCAGGTTCGGTGCTATGCCTACGCCTCTGTAAGTTCCGAGGGTAGTCGAGCCTGATTTTATGACGACCTCGACGTTTTCCAGGGCGATCAGCTCCAGGGCGGCTATCCTGATCCTCTGGCCGGCTGCTGGGGCTGCTATGATCTCCTGCCCTTCTGTGCTGGAAAAGTCCACGTTCACGTGAGTCAGGACGGGCGGCCTGATCTCAGCCAGTACTATCAGGGTAGATGTCCCGTCATCGTTCTCTCTGGCTTCGACGGGATTGGCCAGCATGGGCGAGCCGCTGGCATCAACCACACCATATAGGACCCGACCCCCGATAGTCGTGCAGGCGCTCAGGTTTGCGGACATGTTCCTACCTATACATTATGCGCACTGTGGCCGTCTTGTTATCCTGCTGCTCGGTCATGTTCAACCAGAGCGTCGAGGATAGTGTGTAGGTACTCCAAGCGTCCGAAGAGCTTGCGTACTTCAGGCCGGGGAGTCTGTAGGCGTTGCCTGAGGATAGATTGTAAGTGTCAATCTGCACCCCATGATCGTCCAACAGGGTCACGTTACCCCCTCCGGTGAAGTTGCCGTTCAGGTACTCCAACCCAAGCAGTTCGCCTTGAATAAGGCGTGTCTCTTCAGAGGCATTGCCACTGCTATCAGTGACCAGATTGACGCTTACTGTGTGTGGCGTCGAATCTATTGCAATCTGCCCGGAAACGGGTGGTAATGCCAGTATAAGCATTAAAAATATAATTAAAGCCCTCATGAAAATCCTCTTCTATTGTTAGAAAAATATTTAAACAGATTATGCGGTTCTGTCGAGATACATGATGTCCAGCTGATTACCGGTCTCGTTCGTGCCGGCTGACTTTATCAGGATGCCCGCACCGACCGTGTACTCTGCCGTCCTATCTGTGATGCTGGCCAGGTTTGCCTTGGTGGCCTGAGCATGAACAGAGACGAGTTCATCCCCAACAGCCATGTCGGCTACGGTGACATTGGTGGCGGCTGCCGTCCCATCCGTCAGGATGTGCTTTAGGAGGGCTGCCCGGACGGATACGCCGGTCGAGCCAAGAGTAAGAGACGCATCAGATGGATCTATCTTTACCGCGCCTTCGGCTGATCCAGAACCGAACTCAAGCCCTGAGCTGGCCGAGAGGTTTATCTGCGCCTTGTTGCTTGTACTGTTCTTCAGGCCATATGCAGGATCTATGAAGGTTCCGACCGTTATTCTGGAGGCTGTGCCGGTAAGTGATCCGACCACAGCTCCCCGGACGGTTCCTGAAGCAGTCAGATTGGTTACTGTGGTCTCATTCAGTGCAGATATGCTCGTGACATTCAGAGTATCATTGATCCAAATGGGATCGTCCACCACGCCGTCGTCGATTATTGTGCCATTGACCGCCACGCTGCCGTTGACGTTCAGACTCTCCATCGAAACAGCATCTACAAAGCGCACGGGTTTTGTGAATGTCTGCGCGTCCTGTGTGTAGTTTGAAGTCGCGCCCGCCATCCCCACCAATGCAAGGATGATGAGTGCCAAGATCATGAGCTTCATATCAACGGCCTCCAGAAGAGCCAGATTTTGCCAGCCGAGCCTGCCGAGCATCCGGCGACCTTGAACTGTACTGTCGTGGCCTCCTGCAGAATGGCCTTGATGTCGAAGTACTTGGAGTGGTCCTCAGTCTTCGGCATATCGGCATCTGCTATGAAGGCTTCATCTGATCCGCTATATCCGAGCTTCAGGGTCCCATCCACATCACCGTCGATTACTACAGCAGCGCCTACCAGTATCGAGTATTTGGGCAGCTTGATGGGCTTGTAGGTCTTGGTCGTCTCGTCGAAGTCCAGGCGGGCCTGGTTTGCGTAGAGTTCCTTTTCTACGCATAGGCTTTCCACACCGGCTAACCCTCCAGGAGTTATGTAGTACTGAGGCTTAATCATATATCCTCCTAAAAGGGTTTAGGCCAGGGCGTTGGCTGCTGATTCGCTGATCGCCTGATCTACAAAGAGCCCGAGGTCCTTGCCCACCTGCACCATATCGTAGCACATGAAGCCCTGCATCTTCTCGACGTGTGTCTCCAGAATTGGTATCCTCTCCACTGCCAGCTCTACTCCACCAGGAACGTTCAGATCGAAGTTCTGGGAGACTATCTGGCCCGCGTTGGCCGTAAGGAGACCCGGATTCTCGACATGGGCGAGCATCATGCCCTGCTTGTCCAGGATGTAATCCAGTGTGATATCATCCTCGGCCACGCCTTCCTTGGAGTTCGCGTACTTGGCCCTGGCCACGATGATCTTGTCGAGGCCGAGAGCCTGAGCGATCCACTGCTCATTGAGCTCCGATATCGCAGTTCCGGGCTGCTGGAATGATGCCGCCCACTGCAGAAGCTGCTTGTGGACCCTGAGGACTTCGAATACCGGGTAGGAGAGTACCGCCGCGTTTGGCGTCATGGCTTTCCTATCCATCGCTCTCTTGAGCATCGAGACCACCCCCCTGGGATCGCTGCCGGGCAGATCGAACTGGAGGAACGTCTTTTCTGCAGGATCTACATCTCCGGGATCTGATACGCCCGTGTAGTCTAGGCCCCACACACCGGGCTTGAAGTATGCAGTGGCGAAATCGAACTCCCTCTCGATGAGAAGAGTATTCGTCACGAGCCGGTTGATTGCATCGTCGATGTTGAAGGCCGGATCTGCCGCGCCTCCGAGCATCTGCTTGGGGATTGGGTAGCCTACCGCCATCCAGTCCAGGTCATACGAGAGCTTATCGCCGGGCTTGATGCGTGCCAGCGGGACGGCGTCTCCGGGCTGCCACTTGCCTGCCCATCTTCTGTACCAGGCGTCTTTCCTCCACCTGACGATATAGCCAGTCATCTGGGTGGCCGGATAGACCGGGAAGATCTTTGCGGCCACGAACGTGTTCTGGTCCTGGATGTATGCGTGGCTCTGGTCGGTTTCATAATGGGCTATGTGGATATCGGAAATATCCATATCCATGCCTTTCATTACCATAGAACGGTCAAATGCTTCCATTGTGTTCACCTCAAGTCTTGCTTATGTAGCCCGGCCCGACCAGGTCAATCTCTCCCACGTCTCCACCGGCTGCCGCGGGCTTTGTGATCTGGCCCATTATGATGTCTTTGTCGGCAGTCTTGGCAATACCTGTACCGTCGCTGTGGGTTCCAACGTTGGCCCCCACCGCTAGGCTAGTATCATGAGCCACGATTGGTGCGGGACCTCTTCGGATTACCACCACAGACTTGGGGTTCGTTGCGCTTGCGCCTTCGCCGCCTCTTACGATGATTCCAAAGGGCTCATCGGATGCGCCGTCACATCTGACGAACTTGGGGCCCAGGCCCGCCACATAGGCAGTCTGCTTAACGAAATAGCCCTGATAGCCTGTCTGGTCCTGCTCGGTGTAACCGGCAACCCCACCCATAGAATAGCCTAACATCTACACCACCCCCGCACGAGCTTCACGTGCAGCACGTTCCTCGGCCTTCACGGCTTCCCTCAGCTCCGGGTGAGCCTTGTAGACCCTTGTGCGGGCTATGGAGATGTCGAGCGGCTTGTCGGACTTATCCACAAGAGACTGAGCCATCTCGTTGACCTTGGCAAGAGCGGATTCCGGCGCGGGTGGTGCCCTGGACGATCCGTATTCTGCATAGAGGAGCTTGCCTGCCTCTTTCTTCATGGCATTGGCCTGCTTGAGTGTGGTGATGATCTGCTTCTGATCATCTGCGGGCAAGTTAGAATCCTCAATAGCCTTCAGGATCTTGGACACTTTGGCGGGCGTGCCCAGCTCTCCCAACTCGGACTTTGCGACCAGCTCCAGGTCCCTGGAGCGAAGCGTGTCAACCAGCCCCTTCTGGGTCTTGTGCAGCCTCTTGTTCTCGTCGATAATCGGTGCAATGGCCTTCCTGACACCGGCATCGATGCCTTTGGCAATCATGTCGGTGATGTCGGCCTTTGTGAGGACCTGAGCCTCGCCGGCTCTGGCCTTCGCCCCAGCGGGCTTATGGTCGTTCATCATGGTACTTCCTTTGGGTTTTGTGAATTTCAAAATAGCAATTTTCGCCCCATTTGCGCCCTTGTGGACCCAATCAACCCGGTCGATATCCTCATCCGAAAGCTCGTATCGTTCGGCCTTCTGAACCATACCGGACTTGGAGATCCTGGCGGTGCCTATGATGCCCTTGCCGAGCGGGGTCCTGACGCCTTCGCCCTGCCGGGATAGACCCGTGATCTCACCGGACTTGATCATCTTCCAGACTTTCTCGTCCCCGATCTTATGGCCCTGGTACCATGTACCGGCCTTGAGGATCTGCTTGCCCAGCTTGATGCCGTCCTGTTGGGTGATGACATTCTCGATCACGTAGGCGTCGATGGGCTTTTCGTGGTTGAGACCCACCCCCTTGGAACAGGTCTTCTGCATGCGCTCCATGAACCTATGGGCGGCCTTCTCGATCTCTTCGGCGGAAGTGCGATCACCCTGCAGATCGAAGACTCCGGGCTCGGCCACTATGCAGTATGCCTTGTGTTGATCATTGTCGATCTTCACAATTGGCATGAACTTGTGGACGTTGCACTTGTCGACACCGTCTTCGTCTTCGTCGTCTTCCTTCTCGGTGTCACTCTCTTCAGCGTCCTCTTCGCCCTTGTCGAGGTCCTCATCCAGGCCGCTGTCATGTTCGGCCAGCACGGCCTCGATCTCTGCTATGAGGTCTTCCTTGGAGCCGGGCTCGTCCTTCTCTTCGAGGCCTTCTGCAGCTTCGTCGTCCTCTGCGGCTTCCTGGTCAGGCGTCTCCTCGCTCTCGTGGCCTTCTAGGGCAGCGGGGTCGGCCTCTTTCAGCCAGGATTCGAGGGCAGCATTGTGCTTAGTCTCGTCCTCCATGATGGCCTGCAGAATCTCCTTGAGCTTGGGGTCCGTGGCGGCCTCCAGGGCTTGCTTATATGCCTCTATGCCGCCTGTCTCGTCCTTCAGGGCCTGGAGGACATAATCGGAGTCGGAGGCTTTCTCCAGACTCTCATCTTCATCTTTCAATTTTTCATCATCTTCCATATCATCACCAACTAAACTAGGAGTGTGCACGGCTCCGTAATCGAGAGATTTCTTTGTAGACTGAAAATCGAGAAAAGTTAGCTTATCGAGGGCAGAACCGCCTGTTTTCAAAAATTCCTCCCATTCCTTCAGTTGCCGGGCTTCCGCGGCTTGGCGGGCGCGGTACTCGGCGGGAGTCATGGCGGAGGATTTGGAGAGACGGTCGAGTGCCGAAGCTGCCATAATCAAATGAATCACCACAAAATCAGATCAGAAGGAGTCTAACAGTACCGTTGCGCTTCCGGGCCGAGTTCCTTCAGCTCCGCCCATTCGTCCACGAGGTCCCGGCTGCGGCACAGCATCTCTACATAGGCTTGGTATTCTTCGTCGGTCATCGACTCACCACATAAATGATCATGAGTATGAACAAAAACGGTATTATCACCAAGTATTCTGCATGCGGCATTCCACGCTGGACTGTATAAATCAACCCTTTATCCAAGTCTTCACACCCAATCGGCTTGAAGGCGCTTATCGGAGCCAATAAAGTTCACCATCTATGGTCAACGAAACACGCGGAATATTCATCTCTCTTTTAAGTTCCGTCATTTCGTCTACCAAATAATCCCAAGGTTGGCCGATTGGCATACAATAACCATAATCTCGGCGTTTATGAGTAATCATCATGTTGAGCCTTCTTGTTTCAAGTCTGCCTTAAACGCGCATCCTGAATAGCCCAGATAATTAGGTGCTTTGCCGTACCATGGATAGTTTTCGCAGACAGGTGGCTTAAACTTATGCGCCTTGCACAATTTCTTAAATCGGTCGTACTGCGTACATCGATAATAATAACAGTTCGGCCAGATCGTCTTGTCCGGCTGGAGATGCCATGTCTCGATCGGTGTTATGGGAATCCAATATTTCAGGACGAAATCGAAATCATATGGAAATTCTGGCTGCAGGTTTTCACTGCGCATTTGCTCATGTGAGAAACGTAGCTGGATGGCTTCGCAGCATCGCCCACAGCAAGCGCATTCAGTCATGTCGATCCTTCATAATCCACCGGCACAACCGTATGGATGCAATGGGGATGTAGGAGCCCCTCTGATATCGCTTCGTCCAGTGGTGGATAGTCTTTTGATTTGCCTGAGATAGAGACGATCTCCCCTGCCCACTTCCTGCAAACTTTGCAGCTATTAGAGCGAACTTCCCTGGAGATTAATGCAAGATCGTTGCCCCTTCCGAGGATGCTATTAAGAGACCCCTCATTGAAGAAGTTCCTTGCCGCCGTTATCGCCAACATCTCGGCATACGAGGCCATGGATAGTTCTTTTCCATCTACGGTCTTGTGCGCTACTATGCCGCCCTCGAGCCCGGAATAGTCCACCTTCGCTCGAGAGAGCGCGGCCTTTGCCCTGCGCTTCTCGGCCTCGCTTATCACTTCTTCGACGTGTCTGCCAAGCTGGGCATCGATCTCTTTGAATCTATTGAGTTCCTGCACCGCAAGAGCCTTCGCAGCATCCGCATGCGGGCCTCGCAGCACGCCCACCCGGGACCCGGCCAGGTATAAACCTGGCACCGCCACCCCGAGCCAGTCCGCCGCGGATATGAGCAGATTGCGCCTTATGCGCCCCGTCTCGGCCCTCATGCGGTCGGGCTGCTCCATGTTGCGCTTGATCGCGTCCTCGATGTCCTTCTCGCCCCTCTGGTAGAGTAGAGCGATCGAGGCGGCGGTTTCCTTGATGCGCTTCCGGGGGTCCGGCTCCTTCTCGGTGCTGCGGACAGCTTTCTGGATCTGGGCTTCTGGAAGGATGCTGATAAGGAACTCCTCGGGCCGCCCGGATGCCACCCAGAGCTTGCGCTTCAGATTGGCTACATTGTATCCGAGAGCTGTCGCCTTTTGCCAGAAGGAGCGGGTGAGAAGGTCGTAGCGGGCCTGAGCAGTGAGGTGAGATGCATCGCTTAGGTATCCGGTTTCGCGGATGAGGTGCAGCAGTTCATGATTCATGCTGCGCCCATTATTGCATCCAATGCGCTACGGCCTTCCAGCAGCGTGGATATCGGATTGCTGCCATTCTCCTGCAATTCTTCATCGACCTGCTGCTCGATGTAATCCGGCAGGCCGAGGTTCTTGATAATCGCGTCCCGGATGCCTGCCTGCTTGGAGAGATCCCACCCTGATTTCTCAAAGAGGGTGAGAATCGCTACCACGTCCTGTGTGCTGAGCGGCACCAGTGGATCATATACAATCTTCGGCTTCGGCTGGCCGGGCTCGAATTCGAACTGCGGATTGAGCTTGAAGAGCTGCTTGACACCCTGCTGGTTGATCGACTCCTGGAAGCTCGTGAGTGTGGCGGCCACGGCGAGCGTGAAATTGTCGGTCTTATCCCTAGAGAGTGCGAGGCTTCCGGTGCCTCCCATCCCGAGGGCCTGGAACTCTGTGCCCGTGGCGATCAGGATGGCTTTGGCCTCGTCCCCTATGGTGGCCGTAATGTGCCCCAGGAGGTCGGCGTTCTGGGAAGGCTGCAGGAAGCTCAGCTTGATCTGCGGCTGACCCGTCTTCTCGTCCCATAGCTGAGGAGTGATGATCCACTTCTGTTTCCCCAGGCCGATGTTTTCCATTGTGGATATCAGGCTCTGGTAGGAGAGCATGGCATCCACGACAGCCGGGCTAGGCCGCTCGCCCTCCGGCACAGCGGCCATCATGGCAGGCGCGTTCGCAATGGCTGCCGGGACCTCTGCCCACGGGATGCCCGTGCCGCCCATTTCGGTCGCTACATTGCGAAAATCTTCCATGTACTTCTTGGTGCGCCAGGACCTCCAGACAGGCCGGAGAATCGAACGACCCTCTGGGCTATCTCGTCCGGGGTCTGTACGGAGGTTGATGATCTTCTCTATCGGGATGAACTGTACTCGAAAATCAGGAGCAGCAAGCTGCGTGAAGCCCAGCAACCTCGTAACGTCCTTGGGGTCGTAATCCCAATGGAGGATCGTATCGGGGCTGCGAAAGGCCAGGTTGGCCCACCTTATAGCACCGTCATCGAAATTAGACGAATAGCGATCGTCGTCCTGCTCGCCCTGACAAATCTTGAAGACCTTCTCGAAGGGCGCGAACCCATACTGGAGGGTGGGCTTGGCGGCCGTGGCTATAATAGTCTGCCATGAATGCTGCATGTCGTTTTGGCAGGACTCGACGAAATCTGCAGATCCATTGTCTTCGTTGAGGTCGTCGATGGGATCTACATGCCAGTTGGCGCGCCTGATGAAAAGGGAATATACATTGAGAGAAGCACCGACATAGGCGTCGTTGTCACCCATCTCGGCCAGCTGTAGCCAGAGATTGCGGCCCTGCAGCTCCGGGAGATTGTCCCGTCGGATCCAGCCCGGAAGGAAGTAGGTTAGGCCACTTCTGCCCAGCTCCTGGCCCGCAAGCGCCCTGGGACTCTGTATGAACTTGGGGTACTGGCTGCCAGGGATTACAGCTTGGGCGGCGGATTTCTTTGTCTTATGCATGATCTACTTCCAGGCAGGTGTTTTGGTGGCTCCACCGAAGGAGAGTTTGGTCTGTGGCTTTGGCTTGCCCATAATCTCCAGCACCCCACGAAGCACGATCTCCAGGGAGTCCGGGAAATCGTCGTGCCCCATAGGGAACCGAGACAGCTGAGTAATCGCTTCAGGATATTGATTCAGATAGTCGCTCCAGAACAGGAGCGTGCCGTTTGTGTAGTGAGGCTCAAGCGAGCTGATCCTGGCCACCTTATTCTGAGTATTCCAGGTCCGGGCCCAGGGAACTATCACGGCCTCTTTGGCCTGCTCCGTCTGAAGAATGATCTCGAAGTTGCTCAGGGCGTGCGGGTCCTTGGCGGCCCGCTCCTTAGCAAGCCCCAGGACGTTCATCTCGCCCCAGAACTTCTCGTAGTTGAAGAGCTTGTGGAACTTTACGACCTTCTTGGCCGCATCGCTCTGTAGATCATGCCCCAGATCTGCGTGGAACACCAGGAAATGATTATCAGGTGTCCACGCCAGAGACGTTATGGACGAGAGATCATCACCCCCCTGTGAGGCATCCAGAGCGCCGAACCTCCGACATGCCGATAGGTCCACGACATCGTGCCCGATGGTGTGGATGTTCTCGGGCTTGAAGATCTGGAAGTCACTTGAGAGAGGATTAAGCTCTTCCTGACAGGCAAACACCAGAATACCCATCTGGGCTTTCAGAACCGCAAGGCGCTCCTTTGACAGGAGGGTGGGGAATCTGGGCGTTACGCCGTCATCCAGCCAGCAGGGTTCAATGTCAATGTAATATTTTTCGCCTTCAGGCAGGCGCGTATTAATGGTATTTATTATATGATTGTAGCAATCTTGGTCATCCCAGCGGGTTCCCACGACCTGCAGCTCACCGCCTTCGACCAAGATGGGCGTCAGGTTTTCGAACCAGCGCTTTTTCTTCTCCCGAGTAGCCGCGCTCTCGCGGTCCTCCAGGTTGCAGAGGTCATCCACCTTGATGAGGTCGTAGTGGCTGGATACAATATTACCCAGCGCGCCTATGGTGCCTACGGAGGGTTCTTTCCTGATGACTTTGCGAGAGTTGAGAGTGATCTTCTCGATGGTGGCGGCATGAGAGTCCAGGGCCTCGCAGCCGAACATCTCGTAATGGATGTCCCGGAGCTTATCGTTCCTCTGGTAGTGGCCCGCGATCTCCGAGAGGAATTGTTTCGCCTGGTCGATGGTGGCATTGGCGATCAGGATGCGAAGATCGGGGTTCTCCAGGAGCCGCCAGATCGTGTCAGAGATGGTGTAGATGGTGCTCTTGTAGGTGCCGCGCGGCTTCAGGTACAGGGAACGCGCATCGTGGCGCTCGGCCTGATCGCACCAACGTTTATGAGGATCAGGCTGAAGCTTATCATACCCGAGGACGTATTTGGCGAATTTATAAAGGTCAAAGGTAACGGGTTTTCCTTCGAACTCAATCTTCAGGTACATCCTTCAGCCACTGGAACCGGACTTCCTTTCCGCCTGTGCCGGGTTTCACGAATTCTATAACCGAGCCAATATACTTGTGCATGGACTGGCTGGCTGCCTGGCGGTCCTTGACTTCCTCGATCCGGATTTCCCGGCCATCGGGGAATTTAAAGACGCCTTCTTTGAGGAGCTTGCCCCAAGCATCAATTTCTTCATCCAGGATCTTGAGGTACTTGGCCGCATAGGCGTCGGCATCGTCGAGGATCTTTGCCCGCACTGCCTCTACCTTAGCGGCGTTGGCGGACTCGGCATCCGACCTAGCCTTCACTAGATAGGGGTCTATGGCCCTATAGGTGATTTTCAGGCCGAACTTTTTCTCGATGAGGCCAGAAAGAGCCGTTGAATTCAGAGTATGATTATCTTGAATGAATCGCACTATTTCTGGAGTAACTTTTTTCTTAGGCATAAAATCACTATCTGTCGGCTTCCTGTGTCGATGGAAGTAAAAACGAAGTTTGGAAGTAAAATGGAAGTATAAGTAAGAGAATGGACCGGGTGTATATCGCTAGAGTGGGAGGGAACCAAAAGAAGCCCGGCCCGAACGTGCTGACACTGCTGCTAGTCCACGGTGACAAGGATTGCCGTTACGGCGCTGCACGGCAAATTATATTAATAACTTATTATTGTGCGTATTCATTTTAATTTTAATACATGCAAAAACGTTTGTATGTATCAGAATACGTGCAAAGCCCGGAGCTCCTTCCGCAGCTCATACCGATATACGAGTCTTCGCCTTTTGGAAACCATGGGATCCCTGCATATCGTGCAGTGACCGCAGCACAATTGCCGCCAGGGATGATAGAATTCCCGCATCCGGTTAGGATGATTGTAGCACCGCCTGGTTCGAGTCATCGATGTGGATCTTCCTGAAGCGCTTCACTTCATCCTGCTCGGGATCCGTGAGATATGGGAAATGGAAGGCCACGGAGGCATGACGCACCCCACGGTCGGCGAGATTGGCTTTAGACATGTGGCCCCTGTGGCTATAAGCATGAAGCCCCTGACCCGATGGAGTAGGCGGGGGCCGCATGAGGTTGATGTATCGGAGGCTTTTTCACACTCCTTTACTTTGTTCACCATTCGGTGACTATTATTCATAGATTATTTTGCACTCACTGCAGTATAGATTCTCATTGTTGTCCATCAGCAGCTCGCCACCACATGGGCAGGCATCAAGCCATAGAGCCTCGCCGCCGACCGTGAAGATCACGATTTCAGGATGGTTGTTTCGCGGATCCGCGGATTCTTTGGCCAGCCGCCCTTGCATGCGGATGAACTTTGGGGGCCTCCAGGACCAGGAATTGCGATTATATAGGCGCCCATTGTACAGAAGACGGCCCTTGGAGTCGAAAGAGACCTGACATTTGAGTATGAGTGAACATCCCCTGAGAATGCCACCCTCCCAAATATGCCGGAATGCCTTGTCCTTTTCGAATAATTTTCTCCCCTCAATAGCTATTGTCCGAAGATCTACGGCACCGTAAAAAGTTATATTGGATAGGGTACCCGACATAGTCGCTTGCTCCTTATTACATACTTACTCATAAGGCGACCCCTCTTCTCCAGGCGGTTCACGGAGTTGCGGATCTTGTCGTCGGTCCAGGCAAAGTTCGGCATCTCCGTCTCTGCCAGCCCCACGAGGTCCTCGATGCATGGCTCCTTTTCGACGTGGTCGCTGATGAGGGTGGCCACCTGCATGTCTACGAAATCCGTTGAGGTATTGCGCTTGCCTCGGTTGACGATGATGATGCCGGGCTCCTTCATGCTCGCCCCCATATGGCCACGGTCCTGGTCGCCCTGCCCTGCCTGCCCACTCGCTCGACTTTGCCTTGCCCTTCCAGAACCGCAAGATGCCTGGAGACTCCCCGGCCTGTGCGGTGGCCGATCTGCCTGGCTATGCAGACCGCCGTGGCCGGGCCGGTTGCCAGGATCTCCAGAATCCGCTCGTCGGAGATCATGTGCCCCTTGTAGCAGTCCATGGCGGCGGTCAAAGCCTGGCCCCCTGATTTCTGAGCCTTATGCGAATTGATTTTTCGCCATAATAATAGCCATCTGCATGCAATTTTTCTGAGATCTCTTCCGGTGTGAGATGTTCTTTTGTGTGCATATCCCAGATGATGGTGTCCAGTTCGGCGCGGCTAATGGCTTTCGCGGCGGGCTTGGATTCTGCCGGCGCCGGTGATGCGGCTGATGTATCGGATGTAGCGGGTGTATCGGCTGAGGACTGCTGCAGTAGCACGACATCTTTTGCGGGCCGGGAAGAGGTATCACCCTGCCGCCCCTCTGCTACGTTTTCCGCCGTTTTTTGCACTTCAGCTACGTTTTGATTGGCCTTTTGGGCTTTTGCCTGATAATATCGGGCCACGACATCATCCACCTTGCAGACGATGCCCCTGGATGCAAGAACTCCATAGATCTCGCGGAACTTCTTGCCGGCGTTTCGCTCAGAGAGGATGTATTCATCCTCGCTGTGGGGGATCTTGGGTTTCTTCTTTGGCTTCCGAACTTCCTCCGATTCTTCAGCGCTTTGGCTTTCCTGAATGATTGGATTTTCGGCAGGCTTCGGCTCCTCCTGGAGAGCTGCCGCCCGGCCGGGGACTTGCTCAATTTCCGGCTGAGCTTCTGCGGATGAACGTTCATGAACGTTCACGTCAGCTGTCGCCTCAGAAATTACCTCTTTTTCTGTCTCAGTGGTTACCTCTGCAGCGCTGCGCGGCTCTGCGGGCGTCGGGGTCTCGGGTAGATTCGTGGCCGTCCGGCCATCGTCTTTGGATTCTGGATCACCGTTTAGGGCATCTACTATCGATGGATCGGGATCATTTTCCTGGTGGTACGAAATTGATACATCTGCCGGAGTCTTGACATCCTGCGGAGCACTCCCGGGGGAACTGGGGCCTTCCGGACTCGCCGGCGCTCCTGGAGAGTTTGCAGTTTGCGACCTTTGCGGGCCATACAGAGCCCGGCCTATCCTGTTATGAACGGCGGAAAGCGTGAGCCCGAGGATTGAGGCTATATCGGCCTCCGTCTTGCCCTGCTTCTTGAGCTGAAGCGCGCGCTCCGTGATGGCCCTGGACTCTTCCGAGCCCCGATAGACTTTGACGAGCTCTTCGCCATTCACGACTGCGAAGAGGTGATCTATGGCTTCCATAATGCG
>Ga0074195_1002765_pt1 | contig 18412 bp, 16 predicted proteins | sample EPASupsiteHSE623_FD_64525 | JGI IMG/M metagenome (GOLD analysis project Ga0074195, IMG submission 64525) | Bioremediated contaminated groundwater from EPA Superfund site, New Mexico - Sample HSE6-23 | ecosystem: Environmental > Aquatic > Deep subsurface > Groundwater > Contaminated ...
GTGACAATACCTGCTTCCATAAGAATAATTCTGGTGATATGAGCCTTGCGGAAACCGATAGCCCTGAAGATACCGATCTCCCTGGTCCGTTCGCTGACAGAAGCCATCATGGTGGTAGTGATGATCAGAGCTGCTATCAGAACCATCACCAGATTTTTTCTACTATGCCCTGTAGTAATTTACAGTAAAATTTACCCGGCCCCCGGAAAGGAGGCCGGTGCTATCTGTTTTTTAGCGGTCTGTGACGTATTAGCAAAATACATACAGGATGGTGATTGATAATAATAGTGTGCCAAATATCGCGACATAAGTTAACCTGGAATCGTCACGTATTGTATATTCGTCATTCAGTATCCTCTTGACCCTGTGCTCAAGGATCCCCGCCTGGCTGACAAAGTTGGGATGGGGCATAAAGTTGTCCAGCGCCAGATTGTCAAACAGGGTCCTCGGTGACATCCGCCAAACCTTGATCAGGGCCTGCGCAAAAGCCATGGGTTTACCGGTAAGCCTGATGGCAAAATCATCAGAGGCCTTTTCCTTTTCAGCCGTCAGGTCCCTGAAAGCCCAGAAAACAAGGGGGGTAAAGAACATCAGGTCTCTCAGGAATACCATCATCCACGTTACCAGTGAATCGCCCTCTCGATATGACCCAGCTCATGTGCCACCACGGTCTCCAGTTCATTGTCATCAAGAGCCTCTATGAGGCCCTCGGAAAATACCACTACCGGTTTGCGATAGCCCATGGTAAAAGACCTGGCAAACGAGTCCCGGGTGACAATGACAGCCGGTAAGTCAAGGTTGCCTTTGCGGCAGAGGTTTTCCAATCAGGGGGTGAATGAATTTTTCGATAAATGCTGCGTAGGTCATTGGTTATTCAGCCCCTTTCTTTCTGCGCTCCTTTATAATTTTTTCGAGTCTGGCAAGCTCATCGGTATCTTCGGAACTCAGCCGGTCAACCATGTGAGACATGGCCGGTTCGGCAAACTCCTCAAAGAGGCCGTCGATGACTTCGGATACAACTTTTTTCGCAAAGTCAGCCTCACTTATGGTCGGGGTATAAACATAGGCGTTTCCCTGAGCTTCCTTTTCCAGGAGACCTTTATCGGCCAGCCTGCCCATAATGGTCATGACCGTTGTATAAGCAAGGCTTTTCACCAGGCGCAGCTGTTCGTAAACATCCCTTACAGTCACCCTGCCAGCCTTCCAGATAATCTTCATCACATCAGCTTCAAGGTCTCCCAGGACCTTTTTGTACCCCAGCTTATGAGGCTTAAAATCGGAAATATACCTGTTGAGAAACATGTCTCTCCCCCTTTCCATTTAAAGCCGTTTCCAGTTAAAATCAGGTAATCATCTATATCATACTATATTGATTTTACATTGTCCACAGTACTACGTGCAATAGTAGATTACTGGGAGGCTTTTCCTCCAGTCATATAACCTCCGGTTACTTAATAACCTAAAAAAGGAAATAAAAACGTTTACCGGAGGCCTTATGTTTTATCTGCTGAAATTCTGTGCCGGTGTGGCCCTGCTCCTGTTTGGCATGCGCTTCATGAGGGAAGGCCTGGAGAACGCTGCCAAACAACGAATGCGGCAGGCGCTGGCCACCCTGACCAAAACCCCTCTGATCGGGTTCCTTACAGGAACCGTCATGACTGCCCTGGTTCAGAGCAGCACAGCCATCACGGTAATTACTATCGGTTTCGTTAATGCCGGGGTCATCAATTTTTCCCAGGCAGTTGGCATTGTTCTGGGGACCAATGTCGGAACCTGCATTACGGCCCAGATGATTTCCTTCAGCCTGGAAGACATCTCACTCCCCGCCATCGGCCTGGGTTCCCTGATGATGGTATGGTCAAGGAGGCCTGCAGTCCGCTACCTGGGCCAGTCAATCGTCGGCTTCGGCGTTGTGTTCCTTGGGATAGGTACGATGTCAGATTCGCTGGAACCTTTAAAAAACTCCCCGACTTTTATTCAACTGCTTGGTCAGGTCAGTACCAACACACTGCTGGGAGTATTGGCGGGAACACTGTTTACGGCCCTGATCCACAGCAGCGCCACCACCACGGGGGTAGTTATTGCCCTCTCCCGCCAAGGACTGATTGACCTGCCCACTGCCATAGCAATCATCTTCGGCAGCAACATCGGAACCTGCATTACCGGAGTTATGGCCGCTATCGGGACTCCGCCCGGGGCCAGACAGGTGGCGGCCGCCCATGTACTGCTTAACGTTATCGGAGTTATAATCTTCCTACCCTTTATCGGCCCCTTTGCCAATCTTGTCGGAGCTACTGCCTCCACCTTACCCAGGCAGATCGCCAATGCCCATACCCTTTTTAATGCAATCAGTTCCCTGGCTGTCCTGCCCTTTTCCCGGCAATTCGCCAACTTGGTACGCAGAATAATACCGGAACACCGATGTTAGATATTAAGGTGCTATCTCATTGGCACAAAACCGCCAAAAGTTGACCTTGTTTTATGTGGGACTTAGCGGGGGAATGGTATAATAAGCGAGTGACATTGCGTAGCAAGGTAGTCCTGCTTTACGAACGCCTGTGGATAAAGGTATGGCCGCTCCCGATACTGCTACTGTAATATGCGGAACAGACCTTTATCCACAGGCATTCGTATTAGCAGGACTACGCAGCGGAGCATAAGTCACGAGCGTTTATACCATTCCCCCGCTAAACCGAAAAAAACAAGGTCTATTCCTAATATTATAACGTTAAATGGTGGATACCTCTGTTTGAAACAGTACCCATAATTTAACACCGATTTTCGCGGGTAAATAAATTGCGTTCAAATCACAATAACTGTAGTACGGAAAAGGAAGGAGACCTGCCAGGTGCATCTTGAAGCTTTAGAAAAAGTTACGTCGATAGCCCGCAAAAATCCTAAAATACTGCTGAGCCCTACTTTTTTTGAAAAGATTTGCAACCGCCTCGACATCGAGACAGCCAGGAGCGGTGACCGCATGACCTTTGAAGCCGGCAGCCGGGAAGCGGATGCGGTTATCATTAGTCACATAAACTGTGGGGAATATAAATGTGCTGTACATGAAGGTAAAGAGGGTATCAGAATATATGAGTTCATTGTGGCATTAGTGGACCTGCTGACAGATGAGAAAATGCCCCCGTCACCTCATGATAAAATGGGGCCGACAGCCGTTTATTACTGCGAACGGGGCGTGGATACACTGGAAGAAAAATTTCTCCATAGTTAGCGGAGCTGATTCATACTGAAGCGGTCGCCTCTTTTTAATAACAGGGAGAGGCAGTTAGCCGGGCAAAACCGTTAACGGAGCTAGGAGTCGTGACCGGTAAAAGGGGGAAGAAAAATCGGCCTCCTCGTCCACCTCTCCCTCCGTTTAAATACTGCCGGCCTGCTTCAATGGGACCTGTTGACAAGTTAAAAAACGGAGGCACGGGTATAGAGGAAACATTTATACCCGTGCCTTTACCTTAGTATTGTCAACAACTCCCGGTGAAACCGCCCGTTAGTTCTTACACTTTAAAGTCTGTCACGCGTACCCGCAAATCGTCAGCCAGACGGGCCAGCATTGAAGTGGCCGCTGCAACCTCCTGGCTTGAGGCTGTCTGTTCCTGGGCCGCCGCGGCAACCTGTTCCGCACTGGCGGCTGTTTCTTCGGAGATACTGGCGATATTCTGCATGGCAGCTACCGCCTCCTGGGCGCCGGCGGCCATCTGTTCCGCAGCTATGGATACCTCCTGAATCCGGTCGGTTACATTATTAATTGAATTAACAATTTCTTCGAATGCCGTGCCGGCTTCGTTGACCACACAGGTCCCGTCGGTAACCTCCTGGGTAACGTTTTCCATAGCAGCAACGGCTTTTTCTGTTTCCTCCCGGATTTCCAGAATCAGGTCGGAGATTTCCTTGGCTGCGCCGGCCGACTGCTCCGCCAGCTTGCGGACTTCCTCGGCGACCACCGCAAAGCCGCGTCCCTGTTCGCCTGCCCTGGCCGCCTCGATAGCAGCGTTTAGGGCCAGCAGGTTAGTCTGTTTGGCAATCCCGGTGATGACGTCGACGATATACCCGATAAGCTGTGATTTTTCTCCCAGGGTCCTTACAGAATTGGCAGTTGCGTTAACAGTCTTATTTATATACTGCATCTGACGAACTGCGTTGCCGATGGCTTCAGTCCCGTTGGCAGCCGTAGTGCCGGCTGTACGGGAAATCTTGAGGACGTTTTGGGAGTGTTCGGCAACATCCTGAATCCCTTTGGACATATCTCCGATAACCATGGTTGTCTGTTCAACGCTTTTGGCCTGGTCTTCCGTCCCGGTTGCCACCATATGTACGGTTGCCGTTATCTGCTCCGTTGTTTTTGACGACTCTTCAGTAGCGGCGTGAAGGTCTTCAGCTGAATTAGCGACCTCTTCCGATACCGTCCAAATGTTCTTTAACAGGCCTGATATGTTTTCCACCATACTGTTAAACTTACTGCCCAGTTGGGCAAATTCATCATTGGTGTTGATGTCCAGGCGGACCGTAAGGTCCCCGCTTTCGGCCCTGGTCATGCCCTCAACAATCTGAGGAATCGGTTTTGAAATAATTCTGGTCAGGAAGTAAAAGATTATACCGGTGCCAATCATGGCCATATAAGCTCCTGCCATCATCCGGACCTGTGTTTTGCGAACCATTGCCTGCATTTTCTGCTGAGGCATCTTAATAGCCCAGAAGCCGATGGTCTGGCCGGTATTATCGATAATAGGCATCTTTCCGATGGTTTGTTTTAACCCGGCCAGTTCGAGGGAAACGGTTGATTGTTTGGTACCCAAAACCGTGGCCAGTGTTTCCGAGTTCAGGTTATAGTCGTTATCGTTCCCGTATCGGGCAAAATTGGCGGTCGCCAGTTTACCGGAGTTAAAATAAAACATTACATCATGGCCCGAAAGATTTACCATGGTAGTAATGAAGGGAAATCTTTTGCTGATTTCGGCCTCTCCCTTATAAAGCCGTCCACCTTCAAGTCGCCAGTCCCCCGGGTAACCACTTTCCAGTAATTCATTGCCGAGGGCCAGGTTGGTTTTAAGGTGGTCTTCAATCAAAGAAGAAGAATGTATATTCATAGTATTTAAGGCATACAAACCGATACCCGTTGAAATACATGCCAGCATCAAGAAAAAAGCTGCTGCAAGCTTCAACCCAAAACTCTTTACCACAGCGACACCTCGTCTTCCTGGAAGAATCCGGACATTAAATATCAATATCTGATTTTATTCGACAGATAAATGGAAATTCCTGCTTAAAAATAAAAGCCCGTGAAATCACGGGTTAGCTTTTATATCTTCCTTTATATCAACGCTGTGGTTGGTTGCGCAGTCCAGATATCCGATGGTATAACACTCCCTGGCGTGAGCCTCCAGAATACCAGCCAGGGCGGTCATGACCTTGGCCCTGTTGGCATCCGCATTAAATAACGGGAAAAGCAGCTTTTTGCAGGATTCACTGTTTCTCTTTAACAACTGCCGGATACCCCTTTTTTCCGTGGTATCAAGGAGGCCTAAAACCTTATCATGAAGTGCCTCCAAACCGCCACTGCCTCCTGTCATGACTTTTAACCGGATATTACTGTCCCCACCCATATCAACACCTCCGCGGTAATATTATACCCGCGGGAGCCGGCTAATACTCCGGGCCTGATGGAAAGATTTACTCTCTGATATCCTTCATTTTTTTATAACTCCACCAGAGGTCAATAAAGAAAAAAGAGACTGTCAGAAACAATAATGCCCCTGCTATCATTATATAAGTGTTAACCTGTCCAAGGAAATACAGTACAGTACAGTAGGCTATCATTAACAGTATACCCAGCCCCCACGTTACAAGAGCCGTAAAGATTTTTGCGGCTTCTTCATAAACATGCTCTTTGAATCTGGTCATTCCTAGACCTCCTGTTATTTTAACAGGTTACGGTTAATCCACAGCCTGTTACTGCTTTTCATCCTGCGCCGGCGCTTTCTTATATGCCAGACCATAAACAGGCCCAACACAAGCGCTCCGACCAGCAGCGGGTTGGCAGGCACAGACTTGTTCGTGACGGTAAAAGTCAAAGTCTTAACGGGCACGTCTTCCTGGGCTATCAGGCTAACAGCACCGATTTCACTGCCCGCAATATAATATTTCAATTTTCCCAGAACCTGGCCCTTTTTAACCGGAGCCATAATATTCTTATTCAATTCAATTTTATGCGTGACATCAGCCGTTTGCCCCTTGGGCAGAGTATAATAAAAGTCTTCCTTGGTAAGCAGGGTAACATTTTTTGTGCCGTCTGCCACCTTTATGGTGGTTACCGGCCGGTTGGCATCGGTCTGTTTATAGGTAGCAAAGTTGGCAAACCCGTAATCGAGCAGGGTTTTGGCATCAGTCCAGATATTGTTTCCTTCCGAGGCCAGGATAACGGCGATGAACTCCTGGTCACCCTTGGCAGCTGAAGCGATAAGGCACTGCTTAGCCTGCCTGGTATACCCCGTCTTGATCCCGTTGGCCCCATCGTATCGCCAGAGCAGTCTGTTATGGTTCTCCAGCCACTTTACCGCACTGTCATCCGCCCTGGGAATAACCTTGACCTTTGTGGCCACAATTTTACGGAATTCCGGATTCTTCATGGCATGCCCGGCAATGACAGCCAGGTCCCGGGCAGTGGAATAGTGGTTATCATCCGGGAGGCCGTTGGGATTGACAAAATTGGAGCCTGTGGCACCCCATTCCCTGGCCTTCTGATTCATCAAAGCCGTAAACTGGGGCACCGACCCGGCAATGTGCTCAGCTATGGCTATGGCCGCATCATTGGCCGATTTCAGCAAAAGGGAATAAAGCAGGTTTTCCATCGGGATTGTTTCCCCTTCTTTTAGGCCGATAGCGGAAGGCTCCACAATGGTGGAGTTTTTGCCGGCTGTCACGATGTCAGTTGGTTCGCTCAGTTCGATGGCAATAATACCGGTCACTACTTTCGTGGTACTGGCCGGCGCCATACGTACAGCCCCGTTTTTTTCAAAAAGAATTTTACCGCTGCGGGCATCAATCAATACTGCTGACTGCCCCACAACCTGGGGCGCGGCCCAGACAGGCGGGGTACAGAATGTTGTTAAATATAAAAACATTATCACGCTCAGAATAATTTTCCGGGCAGACATAGACCTCTCCGTTGATGAGTTTATTTAAGGTAAAGCTGACATAACGATTATACCCTTTCTGAATCTGGGGTGCAACCTGTTATTGTTAGTAGGTTTTGTTCTCGCCAGGAAAAATAAACTCGACTCCATTATAAAAAACGCTTTATTGATTTTGTAATTTTGATTAGTTCCTCTTTGGTTAAACTGGCATTCCAGTTTTCAATTCCATAAATATATCGCTGTCCATGATGGATTTCACCCCATGTTGTTACATAACCTTCTTCACCTACAAACACAGGATTACCAGAAATTTCACCGATTTTCTCTGGATGAATATCGCCAACATCCCCGATTACATTATTTCTAACACAAAAGTATTTTTCACCTTTTCTGTACCATATATAATCAGTATTACCTGACCGAAACTCAGAATCTTTAATGTTTGGTGGTGCAGAGGGCGAAAACTGGTATCCTGACGTATAAGTGGGTTTATATATTGGAAGGTTCAAGAAATGAGTTTTCATCTGTTCTTCGGGGTTTTTGTTTTCAAGTAATGGATTTGTTTTATCCAAAATGTTTTCCACCGTGATAGGTTCTTTATAACCTACAAGGAAAGCAGAATTAACACTGTGGCTATCCTCCCACATCGGACTAAGAATTTTCCAAACACTAAAACCATATTTCAAGGGTTCAGGAGAGCTATGATAGGGTAATGAAAATCCTCCAATTAGTCCCAAAGAATAATCCAAATTCCCATATCCCACTAAGACTGTGGGATATTCCTTCTGAGGCATCTGCTTAAACCAATCTCTCTCAATAAGATTTACCGCATTTTTATCAACCCAAATCGCTACGAAGTTTTTCTTGACAAAACTTTTTAACTCATTGCCTGAATGAACAACCAGAACTTCAGGATGAGCCTTTAAATCCTTCTGGCTGAGTTCTCCACCTTGTTTAGAAACCAAATATACTGCTTTTATTGGAACTTTTTCCTGTTGAGATGCAGGAGGAGTATTAATACCTTTGCAACCCAGAGTAAACATTAAAACCATAATTAAAACCAGCAGAAAAAGTTTTTTCATTGCATCTTAACCTCCGTATTGAATTACATTGTTTGAGGCTATTTCGTAAAACGCATTACATATATGTAGACTCTTGTACTCCTTTACAAGTTCCTAATTCCAGCAAATATTAGCAAGCACCTTTTGGTAAATAAAGGCTACTACAGCCCCCAAAACAAAAAGAGCGGGCCAACGCCACGCTCCTAACTCCATACTCCGAACTCCGAACTTTGTCATCTGTCAACTGTCAACTGTCAACTGTCAACTGTCATCTGTCAACTGTCATCTGTCAACTGTCATCTGTCAACTGTCATCTGTCATCTGTCATCTGTCAACTAGCTTACTTCGCCGAAGTCTTCGTCTTATTGACCACTTCGCTGAGGCGGGCGATCATCGCCGCAGCCTGGGCTCTTGTAGCATAACTGTTGGGGTGAAACATGCCGTTATCCGACCCGTTCAGTATTTTGGACTTGACAGCGGCTGCCAGTTCGTTTTTGGCCCAGGTGCTGATCCTGTTCGCATCGCCAAATGAACTGAACACTTTAACAATCTCCTGATCCTTGGGAACCTTGAGGTTGCCGGCCCGGGCCAGCAGAGCCCCGGCCTCTTCCCGGGTTATATGCCGGTTAGGCGCGAAGTTCCTGTAGGATACCCCGCTGACCAGCCCCGCCCTGAGAGCAGCCTCAATATATTTAAAACCCCAGTGGTCTTCGTCGACATCACTGTATGATGCATTCTCGGGTTCATATGGCTGCCACCCCAGGGCTTTGACCAGGAACGTTACAAACTCGGCCCTGGTCACACCGTTTTCCGGTTTGAACCTGTACTCGGAAGAGCCGGTAACAACACCCCTGGCCACCAGGAATTCGATATCTCTCTGAGCCCAGTGGGCGGTAACGTCATCAAAAGACCTGAAGTATATGACGGCTGCATAGTATCCCCCTTTATCGGTTTCCACGCTGATTGTCTGAGACTTGGCGTCATAAACACCGCCGAGAATCTTCCATTTATCATCAGCCCCATCGAAGTAAAAAACGGAAACCTTATGGGCCTGGTTTTCTCTTACTATACCGTCATATTTAAGAGTAATTTTATAAGGTTTGATAGGTTCGTCCCCTTCCCATCTGAGACGAACCAGTGGTCCGACGAAGGCCGACTGGGCGGGAAGATCGTCGATATCGGACGGGTCCACAACCGACAATTCCGATGTCGTATTAAGCCCGGTTGAGCCTTTCGTCAATTTAATTTTTACCAGGTCGTTAAAGGCTTTTACTTCACCCCCGTCTTCGAGTTTTGTGCGAACTTTGGCGCCGCTTGTGGCCAGCGCGTTGTAGTAAACGGTTAGGGTTTTGTTGGTTGTTTCCTCACTGCTGCCTATTTTATCCAGTTTGGCGGTCAGCTTAATTTCATTTTTCCCGCCGGTAAGAGTAATTTCCTTTGCAAAACTTCCGTCACTATTAACTCTTACACTCGTGTTGTTTATTTTGAAGGAACTATAATCCGCTTTTTTCAGGGTCCCGCGGACCGTTATATTATTGGTATAAACAGTTGACTCGTCTAAGGGGGATACTACCGTAATCACGGGACCATTTTTATATTTGAGCTTGATTATCCGTGTAATTGTTCTGGATGCGATGGTATTGCCGTCGGAGTCTGTAATTGCCCTGGTGGTCAGAGTTATGTTTACTTCGGTATCTTCGCCGCTCTCATCGAGTTTAACGGGGAACGAGCGAAAGAAACCATTGGCAATCTTGGGCTTATTATCGGAAATATCACCCGGTGTGATGGTAAATGTCTGGATATCGGCAGGGTCATAAGGAAAGACCGACCCTTCAATTATCGCTTCCACAGTGTTAATGGTATCCCCGGCGCTGTGGGAGCTTATGCTTATTTCCGGAAGGCCGCTGTAATAAACCGTTAAACTTTTTGTTGTCCACAGGCTGCCGTTATAGGCATTGAACTCAATAGTATTCTCTACCCTTTTTAAGTCTATCGTTTTCGAGAAACTGCCGTCGGTCCTGTTAAACGGCACCGTTTCGCCGTTGATCAGCAGCCCGCTATCCTCAGTGTTAAACACTTTTCCGGCGATGGTTACAGCGGGCCGGACCACCTTTTCGTTATTCGCGGGGGATGTTATTACAATGACGGGACCCGCGTCATATCTTATATTTATCGTTTTGGTTGTAACCGTAAAACCGTCTGTTGCCGTGAGGGTAATGGTATTATTGCCCGGACTGAGGGTGAGGGCTTGATTGAAGTTACCGCTGCCGTCGAAACTTACGACAGAGTTATTTATTTTCAAGCCGTTGGCGCTTGTATTAACCACTTTCCCTGAAACCGTAATATTAATGGATGTAACCGCCCCGTCCAAAGGTAGTATGTTGAAAATGTTGGGCCCCCCGCGATACTCCACCGTGACGCTGCTGTTAGCGGTAACTCCCGTTGAGTTCCTGGCGCTAACATTGATTGTGTTGGAACCGGGTTTCAGGGTCATATTTCTGGAAAAGGCGCCGGCAGAATCAAAGGTGGTAGATTCCCCGTTGACGGTCAAACCCCCGGCAACAGTATTATATACGAAGCCCGAGACTGTTACGGTATGGGCATATACCACCTGCCCGACTGTGGGACTGGTGATATTAATAACGGGGTCGGTCTTGCAGTATACATTAAAGAGATGGGTTGTCGAACCGCCGGAGGTGTTGGCAGCTACTACAGTGATAACATTCCATTGATTCCCCGTAAGGGTAAAGGTACGGGAAAAAGTGCCGCTGGTATTGGCCGTTGAGGAGTATACGCTGACTCCGTTGACCGAGACCGAACTGGCCTCCCGGAACGAACCGTTTACCGTAACAGATGTGGCATAAACGGTGCCGGAGTCGGCGGGAGTTACGTTAAAAACCTGGGGTCCGGCGGGTCCGTAATAAATCGTAAGCTGCCTGGTTTCGCTGATTCCGGCACCTGCCGCTACAATTGATATATTGTTTGCCCCGGACACAAGAGTCACCACGGCATTGAAATAATTCGCCGCGAAACTTGAGGGAACCGGCGACCCGTTATTATAGATGGTTACAGCAGTCGCCCCGTAAGCGTTACCATCGAGAGTAACAGGGCTGGCGGAAAAAGCTATATAATCATTGACGGGTTGGGAGTTTACACAAACATTGGCCATAACCGAACCGGAATTATTGTACCTGATACGCAGGGTCTTTGTGGCCACAACACCCGATTTATTGGCAGTAACAACAACCGTATTATCGCCGGGTGAAAGATTTGCGGTACTGGTAAAGTTGCCGCTCCCGTCCGGGATTACCGGACTGACAGTGCCATTTACGCTAATTGTCACGGTATCATAATTTAAGACCGTGCCCGTAACCGGCATAGTCAGGGAAGGGCTGTCGTAAGTATCGGCAGGACTGGTAATAGTAATTAAAGGTATTGCGGCGCCCGCATCGTAAACCACCGGCAGATATTTATTAGTTGTTATACCTGATGAATTGACAGCAGTAATAATAATATTATTACTGCCGGCGGTCAGGTTGGTGACCGTATAAGAGAAAAACCCGTTACTGCCAAAAGGAATACTTGTCCCGTTTATTCTAAGTGATACCGTATCGGTGACATAACCTGAAACATTAACCGAACTTGTTGAAACCACAGAGTTGTCGGACGGCGATGAAACCACTATGGCGGGAACAGCAAAGGCGCCGGGCGCCGGCATCAGAAGACTCAAAATTAGGACTAACAGCAGTATCCGGGCCAGAGTATTCTTCCCCATTGTCATCCTTGCCCCTCCTAAAGTTACAGCCTTTAAATTACCTTGCTATTTCCTTATATTTCGACAAAGTTCAATAAAATCCTCCGTTCAGCCTGGAAAAATTAACCGGCGCAAAACAATGTCTGCGCCGGTTAATTAATTGTTTGAATTTACGGTTTGCATCAAATGAAATACTCAATGCGGGCTTTCGGCAGATTGGTTTCTATCAGGCTGTGGATAAAGTCGCTGATTTCCTTCATTTTTTCCTTAGGGTAAACGTATTTGCCGTAACCAAACTGGCCGTATTTGAATTTTCGATCTTCCTCGCGCATCGGCAGGGTGGTTGCGGGAAATACATCCCGGATTATTTTCTTGGCCTTTAAGGTATACCGGTGTGTAATCAGCTCAAGGGTAATACCGTCGCCGTCCCCGAGCCGGTCCTTCATGAGTATGAAAAGCTCCCGGTATTCATCCTCCCAGCCATCAAACACAATCACCGGGGCGATAATAAACCCGAGGGGATAACCGGCGGCCCTGACCTGCGAGGCGGCATCAATCCTCTGGTTCAGCCGCGGGGTCCCTGTTTCGTAACTGTCAATGACAGCCCGGGCATTAACGCTGAACCGGAAGGTGGTATGCCCGTTATGCTTTATTTTGAGGAGCGGCTCAACATTTGTGAATTTTGTTACAAACCTGAACCTGCCCTTGTCCTGCTCGGCAAAAAACCTGACTGCTTTAGCCAGAGAGCCTGTAAAGGGCTCCACCGCCAGAGGGTCGGAGGTGGCAGCCCCTTCAAACACCGTAACTTCCGGGGCTCTCGTGTCAATATATGATTTGGCCCGGTTGAGGATATCGTCAATATTGACATATATTCTTACATAAGGTTTTTTCCCCAGAGTCGTGTGGAGATAACAGTACTCACAATGGCCGGGACACCCCGTGACCAGCGGCAGCTGGTAATGGGCCGACGGCTTGCAGGTTTGAAAGTCCAGTGTTTTTCGCACACCTGCCACCAGGGTCCGTTTCCCTTCAAAAAATGCCTCCCCCGGACCTTTCCCGGGAATACCTGTGACCCTGTTATGGGATCCCGTGAACTCAATGCCTACACCGAGTTCTTTGAGAATCCTGTATACCCGCCTTCCTACGGGGTATGCCAGGGCCTCTTTTTCAAAAAATGCCCGGTGCGGCACAAAGGGGAAGACCCCGTGGTAAATACCCGGAACCTTACGAGGGCCGGTTTTTGGCACTTTTTTTTGTTCCTGCCCCATCTTCCGGATCATCCTGACTGTTTTTATTTATAATCAGATATTCTTCGTCGGTAGGCCGACCGTCAACACTGGCAAAGACAGCTGACCCCAGTTCAGTGGGCACGAACTTGCGGGGAGCGGGCTGTTTATATTCTTTGTCCTTTTTCATCTTAGACCTCCTCATGCCGGTTTTACTTATTATTTCCCTCTTTCAATAAAAAAAGATGCACTTCCTAGAATCGGCAGACAGGATAAACTTTCCTCAGGTAAAAAAAAAGTGGCTGCACGCCACTTGGTTATTGATTACTTTCCTTCTTCATGTAGTTGTGCCACTCAAAATCCACAATGTCAAACTCAAAGGGATTTGTGTTCGAGAGCTCCCTTTCCAAAGGAGTCATATTCCGTTTCTCAGGTCCCAGGTTTGTTTCTGCCGGGGCTTTCTCGCGGTGTAACCACCAGTCCTCGCCAGCACCGGTGATGACTCTAGCCCCCATCACAATCTTTGGAATTATAAAGCCCAAGAAGCATCCCATTGCGAAATTGTATCCGGATCTTGGGATAACCAAAAACAGAATCAGGATAAGTAACCAAAACCTCGAATAATAATATATGCATGCAGCCACTTTCCCACAGTAAAATGTTTTAAGCTTCTGATAAATCCACGGAACCAAGCTCATTGCCCAATAATTTAAAATCATCAGCAAACTTCCAAAACCAATACCTAAAGCAATTTCGGTTTTCCCCAACAGCGCGGTTAATCCGGCAATACCCGCTGCAACTACAGTACTCCATATGGCAATTTGCTTTTGTTCCGCGGGAGCTGTAATGTCTTTACATTTCATTGCCCTTTCCCCCTTTTGAGGCCGGGCATCGCAAGCTCCCTTATGTTTCTTATTCTCTTTTCTAGAGGGACACCTAAGTGATGCCCAAACCAAAATTAATATGCAGCCCCTAGCTCACCTCCTTTTAAACATAAAAACCTCTATGGGCCAAAGGTACGCACCCCAGAGGTTCTTAAATGCGAGTACAATCTTTTCAGTTATGTAATAGTCTGTCCACAACCTTGGGGGCAGCTTAAATTGGTAAAATTTTTAACCTATTATCACTCCGCCCCATAAATTATTTTAAAGTGTGAAAGAGTTTTTGCTACTCTCATTATACGTTATTCATGTGAAAATGCAATCTTTCACAAAGTATTTTTAACTAATTTTGTATAAAGTGTTTTTATCTTACCTAAAACCCTTTTTTATGTAAAAGAAAATTTTGCCATAAAGGCAGTCATTTGTGCATAAAAATGTACATTTTTGCCTTGTACTTTTTACAAAAACAACATACAATAATAATAATAGTTGATTTAGGAAGCAACTATCTATAAGACTTTATCATGTAATTAGCTCAGGTCTCAACTTTGCTCAGGTCCCGGGATTGTTTGTGCTGGGTCGTCAAGGCTTGCTTCCAGCCTCGCCAGTCGGAAGTTAAACTGGCCCCATGACAATCTTGGGTACTTAAAAACCCTTTCCGTTAAGGAAAGGGTTTTTTTTCGCGGTTTTTTATAAACCTGACTTTTTGATAATCTCCTTGACCGCCTGCACCGCTTTGGCATCTTCCGGCAGGTCAAACAGCGGCCTGCTCTTGAGGTCATACTCCGCGACCATGGGGTCATACGGGATGACGCCAATCAGTTCCAGTCCTGTTTCCTTAATTTCATCCATCAGGTCGTCAATTCCGTCCATAGCCTTGGTTACGACCAGGTATTTTTTAAATACCTTGGTCTGCAGCCCGTCAACAATCTGCCTGACCCGGCCTGCCGACCGGATACCCCGGGCGGATGCGTCGCTGATGATAAAGAAGTAATCGATATCCTGTACAACCTGGCGGCTCAGGTGCTCGAGGCCGGCTTCATTATCTGTGACAACATAATCGTAATTGGGTCTCAGATTGCCCAGGTGGCGCCGGAGCAGGTCATTGGGGTAGCAGTAGCACCCGGAACCGTGGGGCACACCCATGACCAGCAGGTCAACGTACTGGGTTTCAATCAGGGACTGGCTGAGCTTCCATTCGATAAACCCCTCTTTGGTCATGCCCGTAGGAACTGCATTAGTCTTAACAGAGTCCACCGCTTCAGAAATGGTTGTTTCGATATCAACACCCAGCGCTTCATTGAGGTTGGCGTTGGGATCGGCATCGACAGCCAGAATGGCCGCTTGCTTGGAATTGACCAGTTCCTTCAATAAAAGGGCTGTAAATGTAGTCTTGCCGGTACCTCCCTTACCTGCAACTGCAATCATTTTAGACACAATAATTCACCTCTTTATTTTTCTGCTGCTTCTTTATCGGCCTTGGCCTTGGCAACAATTTTATCTGCCAGCATGGCCGGCACTTCTTCGTAACTGGCAAATTCCATGCTGAACGAACCGCGGCCCTGGGTGATGGACTTCAGGTCAATGGAGTACCTATACATCTCGGACATGGGCACCTGGGCCCTGACGGTGGTAAGCCTGCCATCGGGCTCCATGCCGAGAATCCGCCCACGCTTGGTGTTGAAGTCGCTGATAATGTCACCCATGAAATTCTCAGGCACTACCACCTCGACATTGGCTATAGGCTCGAGAAGAACGGGTTTGGCCAGGAGGGCGCCCTTCTTAAAGGCCTGAGCGCCGGCAATCTTAAAAGCCATTTCCGAGGAGTCGACATTATGGTAAGATCCATCGTAAAGCACTACCTTTAAATTAGTTACCGGGTAGCCGGCCAGTACACCGTCTACCATTGCTTCCCTGACACCTTTTTCAACCGCGGGGATGTACTGCCTGGGGACAGAACCGCCAAAAATCTCCTCGTCAAATTCGAATTCCTTGTCAGCCAGGGGCTCAATCCTAATCCAGCAGTGGCCGTACTGGCCGTGTCCGCCGGTCTGTTTCTTATGCTTGCCCTCGACCTTAACTGTGGCCCTGATGGTCTCTCTGTAAGGCACCCTTACTTCTTTGGTAATAATATCAACGCCGAATTTCCTTTTCAGTTTGTCCAGAGTGATATCAACGTGCATTTCACCCATCCCTGTAAGGATGGTCTGGTGGGTTTCCACGTTCTTTTCGACTCTCAGCGTCGGGTCTTCTTCCATTGTCCTGTGGATGGCATTGCCGAGTTTGTCCTCATCTCCCTTGGACTTGGGCTCGATGGCCACCGAGTAAGTCGGCACCGGGAAAATAACCGGATCCAGTTTAACACATTTATCTTTTGATGAGCATAACGAATCGTTGGTGTTGGTATCCTGCAGCTTGACCAGAACCCCGATATCCCCGCAGGCCAGCTGCTGGGCAGGCTCCTGGTGTTTCCCCCTGACATATATAATCTGCCCGATTTTTTCGGCCTTTTCCTTGTTGGCATTATAGAGGGAACTGTCTGCCTTCATGGTCCCCGCGAAGACCCGGACAAAGTTCATCTTGCCGACAAAGGGGTCGACGAGGGTCTTAAACACAAGGGATGAAAGGGGTGCACCGGATTTATCCTCGGGAGTCGGGAAGTAGTCAGCCAGGAAGTTCATGGCCTGCCTGACACCCAGGTTTTTGGTGGCCGAACCGCAGAGGACGGGAGTAATCTTGCCGGCCTTAATGCCGGCTTTGAGGCCGTTCATAATCTCGGTTTCGGTCAGCTCGTCGCCGTTCAGATATTTTTCCAGGGCCTCGTCGTCCATTTCCGCCGATGATTCGATAAGTTTTTCCCTGTAACTGGCCAGGGTGTCGGCCAGATCACCGGGAATGGGGATTTCGCCGACTTCACCGTTAGCCTTGTAAGTATAGGCTTTTTGAGCGATTACATCCACATACCCGTTAAACGTTTCAGCCGCGCCAATCGGAATCTGCACAGGCACAATATTGCCCGCCAGCATCTGCTCTACCTCTCCCAGCGCCTTATCGAAATTGGCGTTTTCACGGTCCATCTTGTTAATAAAAATAATCTTGGGCAGGTTGGCTTCACCGGCCATACCCCAGATAAGCTCTGTCTGAACCTCAACACCGGCTATGGCGCAGACCAAAAACAGGGCGCCGTCCACTACCCTGAGAACAGCCTTGACATCACTGATGAAATCGGAAAATCCCGGTGTATCCAGCATGTTAAGTTTGGTATTGTTCCACTCGCAGGGGACAAGGGATGTATGAATGGTGACCTGCTTTTTGATTTCTTCCGGGTGAAAGTCTGCTGTAGTGGTGCCATCCTCGACTCTGCCCAACCTGTTGATAGCCCCCGTGTTGAACAGCATTGCTTCCACAAGAGAAGTCTTTCCTGCGCTGCCGTGGGCAACGACACCGATGTTTCTTAACTGATTTGTCTGATATGCTTTCAATTCTACGCCTCCCGATCAGTAAAATTAGCAAAAACTCTGGATGATAGGTGCTGTTTTCCTACCGGGTCGGATCTTTAAGAAATACTTATGTGAAAATAAGATTATTTAATTGTAAAAAAAGTAATTCTACAAAACAGTTTAAATTCCTTCGATATATATTGTTAAATGTGAAAAATTGCGATTTTCCTTCATTTTCATCCGATGGCTAACCGCCACTAAAACTCCCACTTCTTAAGTGGGAGTTAAGTGGCGCTAAGCCCCTGGATAAGTCAACTAAACTTCAGGTGGGGTTTAAAACCCCACCTGAAGTAAGTTTCCTTTATAATTTGGCCATAAATTTCAAACTATATGCACGTTTATATGGTTTGCGCCACAGCATATCCGATTCACCAGCCGGCGCGGGAATAGCCTGCCTTTTCGCGGGATAATCTATATAACGTACCATAGATAACGTACTAAAGGAAAAACGAAGTAAAAAGAAAGGAGATTATTTATGGCCAATGACATTACTGTTTATACGACCCCGAGCTGACCGGCCTGCCATCAGGTGAAGGAGTATCTTTCACGTAAGGGAGTAGAATACAAGGCATATGATGTGGCCTCTGATACGACGGCCAGGCAAGAGATGGCCACGAAAACAGGCAGTATGGCCGTCCCAACATTAATCATTAACGGGCAAACGGTGATAGGTTTCGACCGGACACAGATTGACCAATTGCTGCATTAGTGCATGTAGAGAAAAATGGCCTGGGGCGTTGTTGCCCGGGGCACCGCAATCCTCGATGGTCAGATACAAAAAAACGGGGCTAATCAGCTCCGTTTTTCTTTCAGAATAGAAACAACCTTGTTTAAAATAGCATTAAATT
>Ga0074195_1002766_pt1 | contig 18408 bp, 18 predicted proteins | sample EPASupsiteHSE623_FD_64525 | JGI IMG/M metagenome (GOLD analysis project Ga0074195, IMG submission 64525) | Bioremediated contaminated groundwater from EPA Superfund site, New Mexico - Sample HSE6-23 | ecosystem: Environmental > Aquatic > Deep subsurface > Groundwater > Contaminated ...
AATATCTCTTATTGCATAAGTTTCTGTTAAAGCTTCATCTAAAACACTGTCTTCTTCCGGGCTTAACCCGCCAAGCATAATTCTTAAAAGCCCCACTAGGTTTATAATGTTTGACCTTAAAATATCTTCAGGGTTGTCATCGGGCCCCGGCACGGGCAAATCAAAGGGGTTTAAATGATTTGGCGAAGTTAAAGAAATTTTTAAAAAAGAGCCCCCCACAGAATCTGATAAAATTTCATATTCGTTTTCAGGGTCAATAATAATTACATCAACCCCTTGCATTAAATAGCGCAAAATTTCAAGTTTTATAGCATATGATTTTCCGGAGCCGGCTTTTGCAAACACAACCGAATTGGCATTTTCCAAACTAAATCTGTCAAACAAAACTAAAGAATTATTATGCCTGTTAATTCCATATAAAATTCCTTCGTTAGAACTTAAGTCAAAAGAAATAAAAGGAAAAGATGTTGAAAGGGGCTCGGTATCCATAGGAGTGTGCACGTCTATTAAATCAAGCCCATATGGATTGCAGGAAATAAACCCCTCTTTTTGCTTAAATAATGCCGGTTTTATATAAATTAATCTTGATTCAAAAATTGACCTTAAAGTAAGTTCTGTATCTCGCAATTCTTTTTCAGAATTTTCATAAATAGTTATATACAGCCCAAGTCTAAACATTTTTTCCTGGGCGGTCATTAGCTTATCTCTTAAGTTTTCAATATCTTTGTAAGCAGTTTCTAAAGCAGGGTCTCTTACCAGGCCTTTTTCTTCTCTTTCTAAAATTTCTGAAGAAACTTCGGTAATTTTTTTTCTTAATTTTTTTAAAATAAGCTCTGAAGAAATTGGGTGTATAAAAAACGAAATATCCATTGGCGTATTCAAATCAATAACCGGAGTAAGCCAGCCGGTGTTTAAATATCTTGGATAAGAAAAAACAAAAAAAGATTTAACAAATCTTTCTCCCAGTTTTATGTGGTCTTGCGTAATTCCAATATACGGGGGAGCAATAATATCTCTTACGTCAAAAGACTCCTCTTCAAATATTTTGTCTTCAATTGCGTTTTCTTTTTTTCCAAATAAATTGTCTAAAAAAGGCAAATTCATTTTTTAAATTATTTTAATAATTCGGGCAATATTTCCGGATAATATCCAACTTCTGCCTGGTCAGGATGATGTATGGCCCAAAAAAGTTCTATAAGCTCTGGCGTTGTTAAAGGCACAGCTTCCAGCCCGCACCTTCTTAATCCCATTGCCACATATTCCATTCTCTGCCAAATCTGCGTTTTGCATCTTTGAAATCTGTCATCATCCATTTTTTGATTTTGTTCTTGCTTTCCTGAAAGCTGGTTTAAAACATTAAAATTTTTAACAGCTCCTCCCATGCCAAAAATTTCTATTAAATTATAAGGAACTACCACATAAAAGTTTTTTGTCATAACCACATCTCCCACAACCATATTTTTAATAAATTCTCTATAAGACGTAGTTTGTCTTTTTAATAATTCATTTGTTTGTTTTTCTTCTAAATCTTTTATGCTGTCTAAATACGGAGTTATATTTATATTTCTTGACTGCATTACAATTTGGCATGAAAAATCTAAAGAGTTTAAAAAACTTTGAAAAGCATAAACTATTGCAGTTTGCTCTTCTTCTGATTTTAAAGCAAAATTTATTGAGGAAACCATTAAAATTCCCCTTATAGAACTATTTTTTAAAAGCAAAACTCCCTCTCTTATATCTTGCACCTCCAAAAATGCTTGTGTTGCAGATTCTGCCATAAATTATTTTGTTCTTAATTCTACTTCTGTTTTTGTTTTTTTTAGCTGGCTCTGCTGGACTTTTAAAACAGGTCCCTGCTCTATTTTTTTTATTTGAGCTCTTTTTATGGGCTTAAACGGATAAAGCGATTCTTTCTTTTTCCATGTATAATTTTTTCCGCCGGCCATAAATCCTATTGAAGCCAGTATCATATTTATTATTGGCACTCCGTTTATTTGCACAAATGCCAGTACTGCAGTAGCAGATCCAATTATAAAACTTGCTATTATAAAAAAGTAAAAGGGGAGCACATAATATAAAATAAAACAAACTACTCCGGCTCCAACCAGATAAAAAAATTGTCTGAAAGATATAAAGAAAGCAATTTTGCCTTCGGCTTCAATAAATTGCGGAATAGGATATTGTTCCATATTTTTTTATTATAACATATGTAAAAACAAGACAACAATTAAAGTTATCAACAAGTTTTGTAAACGCTTGACAAGCACATTGTAATATGATATAATAAATATATAGCCTGAATTTAAATCCAGTATGTGCTGGATTAAGGCAATAGTTGTTTGACAATTTGTTTAGGAAAGCAGAGGTGCGAGATGTTGACTTTCGTTTTGATTGTTTTGGGTATTTTGTTGGTATTGTTGGTATTAGTGGTTTTGATTGGCATTATTCTTTGGATGGTGCCTGTTGCCCGCTGGTATGCCGCAGCATTTCTGGCAAGGTATGACCTTATTTTTACCAAAGTTCCTGAGTCATACTTTAAAGAAGTGGTGCGTTTTGGAGCGCACAAAAAAACCCTTCTTTCAAAAGAGGGGTACAAGATTGACGAGAATGGAGACATTGCGCCGCTTGATCCGGGTGAAGCACCCGAATCATCGCTTCCTGGAGGATTGGGGCTTGTAGGATTGCCGTTTATTGACAAGGTTTACACAGGAGAGATGAAATTCTCGAAAAGCTTGGCTAGTGGCGAGATCAAAAACTACGAAGTTGAAAATGTTGATAAGTTTTATGCAATGGTGGATTATCCTTATGCACTTCTTTTCACGAGGTGCGAGGACAAAAATAACCTTCCTTTGCTGGGGCACGCAACTCTGTTGGCGCACGTGAAGAACCCTCGTAAATCTTTGTTTGCTACGGCAAACTTTTACGACACGATGATTAAGCTTGTTCTACCCTCGGTGCGTGAGTGCCTTAAGGGTTACACCTTTGATGAAATCAAGGTGAAGGATGATCTTGATGAGCTTATTTGGGCAAAGCTTATAGAGCCCAATCCAGAAGAGCCAGGAGGTGTGATTGGTAAGTTGCACGATAAATACGGAATTGTAATTGTCGCGCTTCGGATTGAGAATATAGATCCGCCAGACGAGTATCGCGACATTACGCTTACCAAATGGAAGGCAGATCGCGAAGCAGATGCTGCTTTGGCTGTTGCTACAGCCGAAGCCAGAAAAGCTGCCGGTCCCGTAGACATTGCCATGGAAGAATGGATTGCGGCCGAGATAAAAGGCACCACTGAAACTGCATCCGCGGCAAGAAAAAGACTCCGCGAAAGTGGTGAGTTTGAAAAGCACAAGAAGCTTTTGGCTGACCAGATAAATCGTAGTCGCAAAACAGTCCAGGAGCGTGTGATCAACATTAACAGTGGAGGAGAACCACTTGAAGCCGGTTCTCTTGTCTCTATTGCCGGCACTATAGCCGCCGCGGTTATAGCCGCAACAGCTGGCAAAGACATTGATGATGGCTCTGGTAGCAGATCGTCAGGAAAAGGAGGACGATCGAAAAAATTTGCCGATATGTCTCCTGAAGAAATGGAGGCAGAGATGGCGCGAGCCGACAGAGAGATAGAAAAGATAAAGGCGAAAAAAAAGAAGTCCTAAGCTAGTTTCAAAACCAGTTTTAGGAATTCAAAAGACCGACAAAGGATTGTCGGTCTGTTTTTTTTGGAGAAAATTTATTCAATTGGCTCTCTATAACTGTCTGGCCCCATTTTTTGTATTACTTTTGGTACAGTTTCTTTTGGTATAGGTTCAATTGTTTTTATTTTTTTTTCTCGGATTTTTTGTTCAGATATTGGTTTTTCTGCAACAGGCACATCTTCATCCAGGTCTTCATTTTCTGGCAATTGTTCTCCAATTGTAACTTTTTCAGCTAATGGAAAAAGTTTTTCTTTTACATCTTTTGCAATATTTTCTGCTGTTTTGTCAGATGTTTCTAATTGTTTTTGCAAAGACAAAATAAAATCTTTTTCTGAAATGTTTTTTTCAATAAAATCTCGCGATGCATCGTAAACAATATTTAATCGGCAATTCTTTTTTTGCACTATTTTTTCAACAGCTTCTTCTAATGTCTCTCCTAAGCCATTTTTTTTCAAAATTTCTGAAATAACTTCAGTTGATTTCGGAAAATATATTTTTTGGTTGTTTATACTGTTCATATATAACTATTTTTTATTTTTTCAGAAGTTCTGTCATTTTTTCTCCTAATTCCACAAATTCTTCATGTCGTGGATGTGTGGAATTAGTTGGCGGGACAAGAACTCCGAAAGAATTTAAATCGGGCGCAATAGCCAATTGGTCTGCTCGTAAATCTGCAAGAGCGTTATCTCTCCATTTATTTTTTTGGTCAGCATTCATTTCTAATCTGGCTCTTGCCATGGTCGAAGAAGTAATATCTCGTGCAAGATTAGAACTAAGTTGTTCTCCTGACATTTCTCTCATTTTTGAAATAGACATTTTTGAATTTTTCCTTCTTTCTGCCTCTCGTTTTGCTTCGTCATAAGTGTATGTTGCGCCTGTTGTTGGATTTTCTTTTCCTCCTGTTCTAACGCCAGTTGTAGGATCTGCTTTTCCTGCTAATTCATCAATGGTTACTTTATTGCGAGTTGCTAATTGAGGCATTTGTTCTTCAGAATCTTTAGTAATTCCGGTAGCCCCTGTTTTTTCAGCATATCTGATTGCCGCACCTGCCTTAACTAAGTTTAGTTTGCCATTTAAAGGATTTTTAAATGTATCATTTATATCTTTTTCATCCACTATAACTCTTAGTGAAGCCGCACTCTTTGTGCCACCCTTTCCTTCCGATGCTAATTTTGCATCAGCTCTTATTTCTGCTATTTTTTTAGTGTCTCCTGTTGCTTTAGCTCTTTGATATTCAATTTTAATTCTTTTTGCTTCTTTATCGACTCTTTCACTCATTGCAATAGGATCAGTTGAAATAAGACCGGTTTTCTCGCCAAGACGGCCAAGCGCAGAACTTGTTTTTTGAGCAGATGCTCTGTAGTCTCTAGCCATATGGCCTCCCTTTTCAGCTCCTCTTGCCGCCCCGCGAACTGTAGCTTTTGCCCATGTTAATGGGTTGTACTTAGCACCGCCGCCTTTAAGCATATTACTACCAGCTATCTTGCCAGCAAGGTCTCCACCTTTTCCACTTAGTTTTGATAACGCACCAAGTCCAGCCCCCATAAATTTGCCTTTATTTTTATTTGCAAAATTCATTATGGTGCTTGCTCCCATTGCTGAAAACTGAAGAGATATTAAAAAACCCATTATTAAAAATAGTCCTGGAAGCAGAAAACTGGCGAATCCAGACAATGTTTTTATAGTTTCTGCAGTAAAAAATCCACTGTCTGAAACAAATGTAGGATTTGGTGTTGCTATCATTTTTGTTATCATTGCTGATCCGATATATAAAAATAATCCTGCAGGAACTCCTATAATGCACCACTGAAAGAAATTTTTCCACCACATATTCCAAATTGGTCTTGAAAATGGGAAAACATAGCAGACAAAAGCAAGCGGAGAAAGTATGACTAATATCCAAAGAGCGACAACTCTTCCTAAAATCAATATTATATATAAAATAAAAATAAAAAATTCAAAAAAATTAAATATCATAAGAGATATTACTTTTGGGAGAAAGGCCGTCCATGAGTCCGTAGGAACATTTTGCACCATAGCCAAGCTGTCTGTGATATTTTGTAATGTAAATGCTTTAGTTCCTATTTTACTGAAGAAAAAATTCATTGCTATATTTGTTCCGTCAATAAATATTCCGCAAAACAGCAAAGAAAAATTAATTAAAAGGGCAGCTAATATTAAATTAATCAAAACTTTTTTTGACCCATATGATTCAATACGCAAAGTGAATGATATGCCAACAACAATAAAACCCATAACAACAAACATATTTGCAAGGTCTCTAACGAGAGGCCATCCGATGTTAACGCCAGGGCTATTGGTATAGCTTACTCCTTGAGTAACAAATGCTAATGCCCATTTGAGTAATGTGCCTGCTATGTCAGCGAATAATGCAGTTACAAATAATGGTATAAAAGCAATTATATATATTCCAGCATTTATAAAGGCGTTTCCTATTTCACTAACCCAAGTTATAGGGTTAAGCCAGCCCGCAAAGGCTGTTTGGGGCGCGCTGATTATAATGCACGCAAATATAAAAATAAAAAATATCGTTTTTTTATTTTTAAAAAGTTGTGATAAAAAATTGAGCATGCTTTTTAATATTTTATATACTTACGATCTTAATTCTCTCCAAACAAAAATTGTCCATGAAGGAGATATTCCACCCAAAAACGGAATTGCTTCAATGCCAAGCGCAGTTAAAAATCTGTTTAATGTTTTACTGGCCGACATCGCTCCTTTTCTCATAAATAGCCATCCGCCAATTATAATTGCGCCAATTATATCTAAAATCCCGTAATCATCTATTGCAAACCATGTGCCAAGAATAAAGATAATAAGTCCTATTAGATCTAAAGTTACTGCAATGAATAGCATTAAAAATCCTTCTGGGGAAAATACTCCTATGGGGCCTTCGGTTTTGGCTGTTTCTTCATTTTGGGTTGTTTCTGTTTCTTCACCGGGCTGATCTTCGTTGTTGTTTATTTCTTCTTCATTGTTATCTGCCATTTTCCAATTCTAAATTTTGTTTAGAAATTTTTTATTAAATTTATCCAGTCAGAAACATTTAGGGTTTCTGAGCGCTGGTTTGGATTAATATTATTTTTTAAAAGCCACTCAGAAATTTTTTCTTTATTTAATTTTACATCATTTAAAGATTTCAAGGAAGCCAAGTTATTAACAAGCTGTTTTCTGGGATGGGAAAATCCGGCTTTGACAATTTTAAAAAATAAATTAGGGTCTATTTTTCCCAAGTTAACTCGTGGAATAATTTTTATTATTGCAGAATCAACATTTGGCGAAGGCCAAAAGCAATTTTTAGAAACATAAGAAATAATTTTAGCATCTGCGTAAAATTGCACAGACACAGCCAGCAAACTCATATTTGGGGGCTTTGAGCATATTCTTTTAGCAACCTCTTTTTGAAGCATTAAAATTATTTCGCTAGGCGGATTTTCGCATTCTAAAAACTTTCTAATTAACGGCGAAGTTAAATAATAAGGGATATTGGCTACTACCTTGTAATTTAAAATTTTAAATTTTAAATTTAAAAATTTTAGTATGTCAGCGTTTATAATTTCTATATTTTTATATTCTTTTAATGTTTCATCCAAAATTTTTATCATTGTCCTGTCTTTTTCTACTGCAATTATTTTTCCTACATTTTTTGCAAGCTCTTGCGTTAAAGTGCCAATTCCCGGCCCCACTTCCAGCACAACGTCGTTTTTATTCAAATCAGATGCGTCAATAATTTTGGCAAGAACATTTTTATCAATTAAAAAATTTTGGCCAAGTCCTTTAGACGGCCTGGCGCTATATTTTGACAAAATTTCTTTAATTGTGGCAGGAGAAGTAAGTTCCATTAAGACATTATAGCATAATAAAGGGCTGTGCATAACTTCTTGACTTGACCCCTTTAAAATGGTAAATTTGATGTAGGTTTTAAAATTAACTTAAAAGGTTATTTTTAATATAACAGGCAAAATTAAAAAGACAGTGGGCTTGCCAAAACTCTTTTTTAAAAGAATTGGGCAGGCAAATTTAAAGGGGTTATTTGAAAATCCTTTCTTTTATTTTGGAATGACATCTTTTGTTTTGTTTGCTGTAATGTGCTCTTCGTGCGACAGCTTTGCCAGCTCGGGCAGTTTTGATAACAGGCAAATTGTATTTTTTAATTCTTTTTTTGATAACCCTGAAAATTTAAATAAAGACGGATTATTTTACTGCCAAAACGACGGAATACGCCTGGAAACCCCAGATTTAAAAATAATAGAAAATAATACTATTGGAGGCGTATCGGCCCCTCAAGTGTTGTCTCCAAAAGTTTTAGGAGACGTATTCGGTAGTTCTTCACAAAAGAGAAATGAAATTATTGAATATACTGTTCAGCCCGGAGACACCATAAAATCTATTGCTTCAGATAACGGCATAGCTGTTAATACATTGCTTTGGGCAAACGACCTTTCAAGTTCTTCAACAGTTAAAGTTGGGCAAAGCTTGGTTGTTTTGCCCACAGACGGAGTTTTGCATATTGTAAAATCAGGAGATACATTGGGCGCAATTGCCCAAAAGTACAAAGCAGAAAATGATGAAATAATAGCTTTTAATACTTTATCAAACCAGGACGATATTTATGTTGGTGACATTTTGATTGTGCCAGAAGGAACAATGCCCAAAAAAGCAGCTCCTATAATAAATAACAATCAAACTCCTTTGGCAAATAATTTCTTTATATATCCAACTTCGGGCCGTGTTTCTCAGAGAACTCATTATTATAATGCTATAGATGTTGCCAATAAATGCGGAACACCGGTTTATGCGGCAGCCTCGGGAATTATTCAGAGGGTAAAATACGGATATAATTATGGAGGAGGAAATTTAGTTACAATTTTACATACAGGCGGAATAGTAACTTACTACGGCCATTTAATGACAATTTTTGTAAAGTCCGGCGACAAGGTAAGTGTTGGTGACAGAATTGCCTTAATTGGAGGAGGCACGGGCACAGCAGGCGATGGGCTTTCAACCGGTTGCCATTTACACTTTCAAGTTATGGGAGCTACAAATCCTCTGGCAAAATATTCAATTGGCACAATACTCAGCTTAAAATAATCTATTAAAAAAAGTCCCGCTTCGGCGGGACTTTTTTGTTTTAATTTATTTTTATTTTTCGTTGCATTTTAAACAGGTTTTTGCTTCCGGGCACGCTTTTAAACGTTGTTCGCCAATTTCTTTTCCGCAATTTTCACAGACTCCATATTTTCCGTTATCAATTTTTTCTAATGCCGAATTAACATCTTTTAATTTTAATTCTAAGCTGTGTTCTACAGAAAGCGAGTTGTCATATTCTTGCAATTCGTCTGCTTCTTCTTCCATGCTTCCATTTTCGCGATTTGGATATTTTGTTTCCCAGTCGCCTTTTGGTTCGTCGTCTTTTTTGGCAAATTTTTCCAACTCTTTCGTTAAAGAATTTTTTTCTTGTTCTAATTTTTCTTTTAATTCTTCAATTAATTCTTTGTTCATTTGTTAGTTATTATTTAATTATTTTTTCGGGACAATGGGCACATTGCTTTTATTTTCTGCCCAGCTTTCCACATCCTGTATAAATTTTTTTCTTTGTTCTTCTTCTGATTGGGTTGTTCCAAGTATTTTTTCTTTTACAGGGACCGGTATGTTGGCAAAAAAATCTTTATTTTGTTGCTGGCCAATTTGAGGCCGTTGTTGTCTTTGAATTTGTTCTTTTTGCTCTAATCTTACTTTTGCCAGCGCTTCTTGAGAAAATTTTTGTCCTTGAGCTTCGTTTCTCCTTTTTTCTTCTACCCTAGCTATTACGCCAGAATACATGTCTCTTAAAGATTTGTCTATGCCCAATATTTTCTGTTTTAAAGAATTTTTTTCCTGTACCAGCTGTTCAGATGCACTGTCTGTATCTTTTATTTTCTTTTCCAAACTTTCTAATTGTTTTTCTATTTCCCATCTCTTTTTTTCAATTTCCTGTATGTTCGCATCAATATCCGCCCTTCTTTGCTCTAAGCTTTTCTTTTCCGGGCCTATTGTGCTTTGCTGGGATTTTTGTGCTATAAAATTTTGTTCGTCTTCCAATTTTTTTTCTTGGTCTAACACAGATTTTAGCTTTTCTTCCCAGTTTCTTTTTTCTATAAGAATCCCGTTTTTTTGCAATTTTAAGGCGGGATCTTTTTCTTTGTCAATTAAATCTGATTGTTTTCCAAAACTAAGGCGCTGGGCTTCAAATTGAAAAATTTGTTGCCTTTCCTGTTCTGTTGCATATTCTTTTAAATCTTTTTCCGCCAATCTTTCTGTAACAGCATTTTTTTCAAGAACCCCCTCTCTTTTAATTTGTTCTGTTTGTGATTGCAGTTTTTCTTTTTCTGCCAGTTTTTTGGCCTGCTCTAATCTTTGTTCTTCTAGCGTTTTAATTTTAACTATTTTGTCCCTTTCTTTTAAAGCATCAAACTCTCTTAGGGCCCTAAGGTCCTTTCTCATTGTTTTTATTTCTGCCCGTTTTAGAAATTCTTTAACTTGTAGTGTTTCGTTTTCCGTCGGCATATCAGCTGAAATTTTTAATTTTTAAAATAATTTTTTAATGACTAAATTTTCGCGATAATCTAATTTTTATGGTTCGCAATTGTTGCTTGTCTCTGAATAATTATAGCCCGTTATTTTATAATTTATTGAACAATAGCTGGGGCCACTTTTGCAAGCAGATTTTATCACCATATTATTGCCATTGAAATCTCTAAAATCAGGGTTGCAAATATTTACTAATTTATCAAATCTGGCGGTTTGAGGATTAAAAAGATAAAAATCATAGAAATAGTTGACTCCGCCGTAACCATTGCCCGTTAATATCTGTAAGTCTTTATAGCCATCAAGGTTTATATCTTTTGTAGTATCAACCAAACTAGATCCGTACATCCACCAAGAGATAATATCTATATCTGGAATTTTATTAGTTGAAGTAGAATCTAAATTAAAATCCATAATAGACCCGCTGGAATTAAGAGTTATATGCGCAACATTATTGGGATTTTGAGTAAAAAATAAGTTATATTTATCGCTGTTTTCATTTACTAGTGGGCAATTTAAACCCTTTAAGTGTTCCAATACATTCAAATGCTCTGAATCGTCAGTAAGATTATTCACCCACCTTAATGTTGATAATTTGAAAAATTTATCGCAACCGCTGTCGGTGTTGCCACGAGTATAATTTACTAAACAGTCACAAGGATTTTTTATTGTATCGAATATTTCGGTTACCGATAATACTGAATTATTATTTGTTGTTTGGTTAGTTGATTGTATGGCTTTAAATGTTTTTACAATTTCATAAACCTCATTAATTTGTTGAGAGTTTAAGTCGTCAGCAAAACCGATATAGCGGGGAGGCGTTGCAAATATATATTTTTCATTTTGTCCAATTTTAGTCGGGCCTATAGGAGCTGTGCTTACTGCAACTTTTTCTTCTGAAATAAGTTTCCAAATATCAGGAGTAATAACCATTATCGGAATGCCTTGAAAATTATTTTCCGAAGCCAATTTAGGATTTTTGAAAATAAGCATTGTACCGCTGTAATCAGGACCCTCAGAAGGAGCGTCGATTATCCAACCCTCCCATACTCTTTGCTCAACTGAATAATTTTTCCAAGAATTAGGAAAAGTGATTTCAAATCCATATTCATTATTCTTATATTTAGTGGTTTGATTAATTGGTGTTATATCGTTCTGCAGTTGGCTGTCTATTTTTTGCGCAAAAAAATATTTATAAGCAAAAACTCCACCAAAACTAATTAATGCTATAACAATAATAATTATTACGCCAATTAATGTTGAAATATGTTTTTGCATTTTTTTATTTTTTTGTATTTTTTGATGTTGGCTTAAAGCCGGCTTCTACTGCTGACAAATTTATTCTGCCCAGTTCGTCTATAGAAACCACTTTTACCGGAATTTTATCGCCCTCTTTTACAACATCTGTAACGCTTCTAATTTGGTACGGCACAAATTTTGATATATGCACCAGTCCGGATTGCCCCGGTAAAATATCAACAAATGCTCCAAAGTCCATAATTTTTCTTACGGTTCCCGTAAATATTTCGCCAATGGCAATTTCTTTTACAATTCCTTTTATCCAATTAACTGCTTTTTCAACTCCTGCTTCGTCGGTGCCGGTAATAAAAACAATTCCTGTATCTTCTATATCAATTGTAACTCCGCACTCTTCAATAATTTTATTTATTACGCTTCCTTTAGGCCCCACAACCTCTCCAATTTTTGAAGGATTAATTGTCATTGTAAATATTTTTGGAGCAAAAGGAGATAAAGATTTTCTGGGTTCTGAAATCTCTTTCTTTATTATATCAAGTATTTTAAATCTTGCATCTTTTGCCCTGTCTAATGCCTCTTCCATTATTTTTTTATCAATGCCGTCTGTCTTAATATCCATTTGAATTGCTGTAATTCCGTTTTTGGTTCCCGCCACTTTAAAATCCATGTGGCCATAATGGTCTTCCGGTCCTTGAATATCAGTTAACACTTTATATTTTCCGCTGTCTTCATCTTTTGCCAAGCCAATAGAAATTCCGGCCACCGGTTCTTTAATTGGTACTCCGGCATCCATTAAAGCAATGCAGGCGGCGCACACAGAGGCCTGTGAAGTTGAGCCGTTAGAAGAAACAACTTCAGAAACAATTCTTATTGTATAAGGAAATTTTTCAACATCGGGAAGCATTGGCGACAATGCTTTTTCAACCAAAGCTCCGTGCCCAATTTCTCTTCTTTTGGGTCCCCGCATTGGAGCTGTTTCTCCCGAAGAAAATGGAGGAAAATTGTAGTGGTGCAAAAATCTTTTTTTGCCCACAAATTCCATGCCCTCTAAAATTTGTTGGTCGCCCGGCCCTCCTAAAGTTAAAATTGAAAGCACTCTTGTAAGTCCTCTAAAAAATACTCCGCTTCCGTGAGCTCTTGGCAATACTGCAACTTCGCATGACAAAGGCCTTATTTCTGTTGATTTTCTGCCGTCGGGCCTGTGGTCTTTTTCAATTATGTTTTTAATAATTATTTTTTCAATTTCTTTTTCAAAAAAAGCCAAAACTTGTTTTTCTTTTCCTTCCCCCGGATATTTTTCTGACAAATATTTTATTAATTCCTGTTTTAAAATTTCTGTTGCCCCAAGATTTTTTTCTCCTTTTGGAGCATTATTTATTGCTTTTTCCAGTTTATCACCCAGCCATTCTTTTATTTCGTTTTCAATGCCAGTTTCAACAGCCGGCTCAAAAATATCTTTTTCTTTTCCAATTTTTTTAACCGCCTGAATTTGAACATCAATAATTTTTTTCAATTCTTTTTTAGCGCCTTCATAAGCTTCTAAAACATCTTTTTCCAAAACTTCTTTAGCTCCCATTTCAATCATATTAATTAAAATATCTCCGTCTTTTTCAATTGCAGATAAAGTTAAATCCATTTCGCTTTCCTTTCTTTGGCCATAGCTTGAATTAAATTTCCACTCGCCATTTTTTGTAATTCTAATTGCCCCCAAAGGCCCGTTCCATGGAATATTTGAAATTGCCAAAGCAAATGAAGCTCCAATCATTCCTAAAATATCAGGGTCGTTTTCTCCGTCCCAAGAAAGGCAAGTTACAACAACTTGAACTTCTTTTTTAAAATCTTTTGGAAACAACGGCCTTATTGCCCTGTCAATCATGCGGGCTGTTAAAATTGCCTCTTCTGTTGGCCTTGATTCTCTTTTCATAAACCTTGAACCAAATATTTTTCCTGCTGCATAAAACCTTTCCTCGTATTCAACAGTTAAAGGAAAATAATCTATGTCGGGCCTGGAAAATGGAGATAAAACAGCGGTTACCAAAACCTCTGTTTCTCCGCAACTAACCAAACAACTGCCAGATGCCTGCTCTGTCCAGTTTGTAGTTTTAATTATTATGGGTTTTTCACCCACTTTTATCTCAAATGTATCTTTTACTGCCATTATTTTGAGAGCAGTACCAAAATACCAAATATCATGCCGATTACACCAATATTAAATTAGTATGATTGGTATGTTATTTGTATGCTGATACAACTCTTATTATTTTTTTATTTTAATTTATTTTTTTGGAATTTTTCAATTATAGCAACTATTAATCCAGCAATAAAAAAGAAAAAAATTAATGGAATAAATGTGAGGGTTATTATCGCCCCGCCTGCAAGTCCCGTACCACCCATAAAACCAATTATTGTTGCAACAATAACAAATAATGTAAAGATTCCTATAGATATTTTAAAATATGCGTTCATTTACTTTTATTTTTTTAGTAAAAATTTTGGAAGGCCTTCGTCTAAATCAACAAATTCGTCTGCTATTTCTTTTAATTTTGAAGATGTTGTTCTTCCAAATGCCATTACTTCAACTCTTTTTCCCTGGTTTTTTAAATATTCCACCAAAGAAATAAAATCGCCATCGCCCGACACCAAGACAATTACATCAAGCCCCGGCGAAGTTCTAATGGCGTCAATTACAATTCCAACATCCCAGTCAGCTTTTTTTGCTCCCCCGTAAAATTCCTGCAAATCTCTTATTCTTGTTTCAATTCCCAATTTTGCCAAAGCGTCAAAAAACGGCGCTTCTTCTCCTGATTTTGTCCTTACAACGTAGCCAAAAGCCCTAATAAACTTTCTGCCGGCAATTGCCTGTTTTAAAATTTCCTGATAATTAACCCTTGCGTGATAAAGGTTCTTTGCCGAATGGTACAAATTTTGTACGTCTATTAAAACTTCTACTCTTTGTTCTTTTGGTTTTGGCTGCATTATTTTTTGAGTCCTATTTTTTTAACGATGGAAGAATATCTTTTTTCTGAATTTTTTTTAAGATATGCCAAAAGTTTTTTTCTTGTAATAACCATTTTTATCAGACCCCTTCTTGAATGAAGGTCTTTTGGATGCTTTTTTAAATGCAAAACCAGCTTGTCAATTTCTTTAGACAGCAAAGCAATTTGCACCTCCGAAGATCCGGTGTCTTTTTCATGGGTGCTTACCTCTTTTATTATTTTTGTTTTTTCTTTGGTTTTTAAAGCCATTTTTGTATATAAAAGCGCTTCCGGCACTTTCTGTTAATTAATAAGTAAAGTATACTCTATTTTATGTTTTTTGTAAAGCCTGTCCTGAGCTTATCGAAGGGTGCCCCATGCAGGACTCGAACCTGCGACCAATTGCTTAAGAGGCAACTGCTCTACCAACTGAGCTAATGGGGCATATAATCAACTAGCAGTTTATTTGCGGGTTCCACCATGCTCCCATTTGGTACCCAATTGCCGAAAGAATAGTGTTTATAATAACCCACGAAGCAAATACTAAAAATAAGCCAATAATTGCAGACCACAGAATTTTTTTTCCAAGGCCAAGAAAATTAGGGCTTCCGGCAGAAATAAGTATAAATACTCCGCCTATTGTTACTCCAACAATTGCCAAGGGTGTGGCTATACTTAAAACAAGAAAATTATAAATATAAATAAGCGTTTCAAAAAAACTGCAAATGGTGCATTGGGGTTGGCCGGGATTTCCGCATCTCACAAATGGTGCTTGGGCAAAAGCCAAAACCGGTATTAAAAATAATACTAAAAATAAACTAATTAGTAAATTTTTTTTCATGTTTTAAATAGAACTAGTAATTATATTTTTAAATTTTAACACAAAAACAAAATAAAGAAAAGAGCAGTTGATTTTAATGGATTTTGTGGTAAAATTTATGTAAAATTGCAAAATATGCCCCCGTAGTGAAATGGATATCATATTTGGCTTCGAACCAAAAGTTGCGAGTTCGAATCTTGCCGGGGGCACAGAAAGTTATGGTAATTCCAAAGGAAGTAAAAAATGTTATTGAAGACCTGCAAAAAGCAGGTTTTGAGGCTTATATTGTGGGCGGATGCGTGCGTGATTTTTTATTGAATAAAGAGCCCCAAGATTGGGATATAACCACAAACGCAAAGCCCGAAGAAATTCAAAAAGTTTTTCCCGACAGCTTTTACGAAAATAATTTTTTAACAGTTACCGCGCGCACGGGCAGTAAAAAAATTTCGGAGGTTGAAATTACAACTTACAGATTAGAGGCAAAATATTCTGATAAAAGGCATCCGGATGAAGTAAAATATGCAAAAACATTAGAAGAGGATTTAAGCAGAAGAGATTTTACCATAAATGCAATGGCCCTTCGCCTCGGCTCAGGGCTTTCGGCTAAAAAAGAAGTTGTTGATTTATTTGAAGGTCAAAAAGATTTAAAAAATAAAATAATAAAAACAGTTGGAAACCCAGAAGAAAGATTTTTAGAAGATGCTTTAAGAATGTTAAGAGCAGTCAGATTTGCCGTAACTTTAAATTTTAAAATTGAAAAAAATACAGCAGAAGCCATTAAAAAAAACAGCATTTGGTTAGAAGCAATTTCACAAGAAAGAATAAAAGACGAATTTGTAAAAATAATTATGTCAGACAATGCCGAAGAAGGAATTGAACTTTTAAGAGAATTAAATTTATTAAAATATATAATTCCTGAATTGCTTGATAATTACGGAATAAGCCAAAATAAGCATCATATATATGATTGCTACCAGCACGCAATAAAATCTTTAGGATATACTGCAAAGAAAAAATTTAATATGCATGTAAGATTGGCGGCTCTTTTGCACGATATTGCAAAGCCAAAAGTAAAAGCCGGCGAAGGTGAAAATGCCACTTTTTACAACCACGAAGTTGTTGGAGCTAAAATAACTTTTCAAATTTTAAACAGATTAAAATTTTCCAAAAAAGATGTTGAAAAAATCACAAAGCTGGTAAGATTTCATTTGTTTTACTATAATGTTGACGAGGTTGGAGAATCGTCTGTAAGGCGTTTGGTAAAAAATGTTGGGGCAGAAAATATGGAAGAGCTTTTGCAGGTAAGGCAGGCAGACAGAATTGGCTCTGGCGTGCCAAAAGCCGAACCCTATAAATTAAGGCACTTAAAATATTTAATTGATAAAGTTTCGCAAGACCCAATTTCAGCTAAAATGCTGGAAATTAACGGAAATGATTTAATAGCAATTTTAAAAATAAAGCCGGGGCCAAAAATCGGCCAGATTTTGGATATTCTTTTAGGATATGTTTTGGACGACCCAAAAAATAATAAAAAAGAATTTTTGCATAAAGAATCTGAGAAATTGGGAAAATTAAGCGATAAAGAACTGCAAAAAATGGCAGAAAAGTCAAAACAGGAAAAGCAAAAAGTTGAAACCAAGAAAGATGAAATGACAAAACAAAAATATTGGGTAACTTAAAAATGCGGGGCGTAGTATAGCAGCAGTATGCACCCTTCGGGAGGGTGTGGCCCGAGTGCAAATCTCGGCGCCCCGACAAAAATAATTTATATGCCTTATTTATACGAAATTCCGTCAAAAAAATTTTTACCTGATGTAAAAGTTATAAACGGAATTGAAAATAAAAAAATTCTTGCCTTTGCCCCGCACTCCGATGATTTAAGCATTGGAGCAGGTGGTTTTCTTGCGCATTTAGCCAAAAAAAATACTGTTGTGCCTGTTTGCGCTTATACTGGCTGGCGTGGAGTAAATGGAATTAGCTCGCAAAAAGAAGCTATTTTATTGCGCGAGAATGAAATGAAAAAAGAAGCAAAAATACTTGGAGCCAAATCCCCTGTTTTTTTAAGATTAAACACATACGAATCAGACAAAGCATCAGATAAAAAAGAAGACGAAAACAAAATAAAAGCCCTAATAATAAAAGAAAAGCCAGAATTAATTTTTTTACCAAACTCCCTTGACCTGCACCCGCGCCACAAGCTTTTGGCAAAACTTATTTTGTCTGCCCTGTCCTCAATAAAAGAAAAAAATATGGGGCTTATATTTTATGAAATTCCATGGTCTGTTTTTTCCAGCAATGAATTTAATTTTATTGTCCCTTTGTCAAAAGATTTGGCAAACAAAAAAATTGAAGCAATAAAAGCCCACAAATCCCAGTTAGCGCGCACTAATTTTATAAAACTGGCAAAGGCCTTAATGTCTTTAAGGTCGGGTATGGTGCCAGAGCAAAAAATTTCGGGATACGGCACCAAATCTTCTTTAAGTAATTGGGTTGAAGTTTATAAATACAAAATTATTAAATAATAAGGGCTGTGCAAATTTATATTGAAAAAGATTATAATGCTCTTTCAAAAAAATCAGCTGATATAATTGCTGATTTTATTAAAAAAAATCCCAAATGCGTTTTGGGTTTGGCAACAGGCTCTACTCCGCAAAAAATTTATGATTTGCTGGGAAAAATGTATAAAGCAAAAAAAGTAAGTTTTAAAAATATAACAACTTTTAATTTAGACGAATATTCTGGTTTGCCTGCAAATAACCCGCAAAGCTATCATTTTTTTATGAAGCAAAATTTTTTTAATAAAACAGACATTGATATTAAAAATACATTTTTTCCTACAGATTTTGCGCCTAATTATAAAAAATATGATAAAAAAATAAAAGACGAGGGAGGAATTGATTTGCAAATTTTAGGAATTGGAAGCAATGGGCATATTGGGTTTAACGAACCTAATTCAAAATTTTTTTCAAAAACAAGACAAGTTAAGCTTTCAAAAAACACAATAAAAGATAATGCCAGATTTTTTAAAAACAAAAAAGACGTTCCTACAAAAGCTGTAACAATGGGAATTGGCACA
>Ga0074195_1002767_pt1 | contig 18397 bp, 12 predicted proteins | sample EPASupsiteHSE623_FD_64525 | JGI IMG/M metagenome (GOLD analysis project Ga0074195, IMG submission 64525) | Bioremediated contaminated groundwater from EPA Superfund site, New Mexico - Sample HSE6-23 | ecosystem: Environmental > Aquatic > Deep subsurface > Groundwater > Contaminated ...
CCGCTGGTTCGAAAAATGTCGTATTGCTCACCGGCAGCGGGCTGAAGGTTCTGGCCGCGGTTCAACAGTCGATTAATATCCCCGATGCGGTGGAACCCACTATCCTTTCGGCGGAAAATATCATCGGTAAACACTTTTCACCCCTATCGTAACATGATCACATTTCAACTTAACCACCGGAAAGTCACGTATAAAGGCGATGAAAACGTCAGCTTGCTGGATTATCTCAGGGATCGGGCGGGGATCACCTCGGTGAAGGATGGCTGCTCGGGACAGGCTGCCTGCGGTGCATGCATGGTTGAGATTGACGGGAAGGCAAGATTGTCCTGTACCCGGAAGATGAAGTTCCTTGAAGGGGCGTCGGTCATCACCATGGAGGGGATCCCGGAACCGGTCCGCGATGTCATTGCCAGGGCCTATGTTGAAAAGGGTGCCGTCCAATGCGGATTTTGTACCCCCGGACTGATCATGCGGACCAGTATCCTGTTTTCGGAAAACCCGGATCCATCGCGGGAACAGATCAGGAATGCCATCAGCCTGAACCTTTGCCGGTGCACGGGATATGTTAAAATTGTGGATGCCATTGAAGCGGCGATGAAAAGCATGCGTGATGGGATTGCAACAGAAAAGAAGAAGAAATTAAAAAAGATCGCGGAGCCTGCAGCGGAATATCATTATGTTCATGCCGGGATCGGTCATTCCCTATCAAAATATGAGGCATTCGAAACAGCCATTGGTACGCGGAAATTTGTGAACGACATGCAGGTGAAAGGCATGCTGCACAGCGCCCTGCGGTTCAGTGACCATCCCAGGGCCCGGATTATTTCGATCGATACGGCTGAGGCGATGCAAACTGAGGGTGTGATCAGGGTGTTTACGGCCTCCGACATCCCGGGTGATCGTTATACCGGACTGATTATCAGTGACTGGCCGCTGATGATTGCGCCCGGTGAAATCACAAGATATATCGGCGATGTGATAGCAGGGGTGGTTGCCGTAGATGAAAAAACAGCACGGCAGGCAGCCCGGTTGATCCGGATTGAATACGAGGGGCTGGAAACTGTTTCGGATGTGCATAAAGCCCTTGATCGGGATGCGGTGCAGGTGCATCACGGGAAACCGAACCTGCTCGAAAAGTGCATTGTCCGCAGGGGTGATCCTGTAAAGCAGGTCAAGGAGCAGTCGGCATACCAGGTTAACGGCATCTATGAAACCCAGCGCATCGAACACGCCTTCCTGGAGACGGAGGCGGCGCTGGCACTTCCTTCGGGCAACGGGATCCATCTCTACAGCCAGGGACAGGGAATTTATGTCGATCAGCAGCAGGTGGCCTCTCTTCTTGGGATCGGCGAGGAGGATGTCAGGGTCACCCTTGTTCCCTGCGGCGGTGGATTTGGAGGAAGGGAGGACATGACCGTACAGGGACATGTTTCCCTGTTTGCCTTTATCCTGCAGCAACCTGTAAAACTGCACCTGTCGCGGGAAGAGTCCATCATGATGCACCCCAAGCGGCATCCGGTGTGGATGGATATTTCGCTGGGCTGTGATGATAAAGGCATGCTGACCGGATTGCGCCTGAAGGCCATCGGCGATACCGGGGCCTATGCCTCGGTGGGTGCCAAGGTGATGGAACGCGTGGCAGGCCATGCCAGTGGCGGATACCACATTCCTTCGGTGGATATTGAATCCCTGGCAGTTTATACCAACAATATTCCATCGGGCGCCATGCGCGGATTTGGCGCTAACCAGGCGGCTTTTGCCCTGGAAAGCTGCATCGACGAACTGTGCCTGAAGGGTGGTTTCGACCGCTGGAAGTTCCGGTACGACAACGCCCTGGACGAGGGGAAGATGACCGCAACGGGTCAGGTACTTGGCAAAGGGGTCGGGATCAGGGCCTGCCTTCTGGCACTGAAAGAACATTTTTATGCTGCCAAACATGCCGGCCTTGCCTGTGCCATAAAGAATTCGGGCGTTGGTAACGGCATGACCGATTTCAGTGATGTGAGGATCACCATCCTAAAAACCGGGAGGGTGCTTATCGAGCATGGCTGGACGGAGATGGGGCAGGGAGTGCAGAACATGGCCATCCAGGTATTGAGCCAGGAAACCGGCATTGACGCCTCTCTCATCGACGTGATGGTGGATACCAGCGCAGCACTGCCCACCGGGATGACCACATCGTCGCGGGCCACGGCCCTGCTGGGCAACGCCATCATTGATGCCTCCGTGGCGCTTAGGGAGGATCTGGATCAGCATGCCCCGGGTTGTGTGGATTTGCATGGGAAAGGATTGAAAGTAGCGCTCTATCATCTCGCCGGGAATAGGTATTCCGGCAAATATTATTGCGACTGGACCACCAAACCCGGAGCCAAAGCAGATAAAATCGTAACACACTATTCATACGGATATGCCGCGCAGCTTGTGGTATTGAATGAAGAAGGGGAGATTGATAAAGTGTATGCCGCCCATGATGCCGGGAAGATCATGAATCCGATGCTTTTCGAAGGTCAGATCGAGGGGGCCGTGCACATGGGGTTGGGGTATGCGCTCACCGAAGATCTTCCCATGAAGGACAGCAGGCTGGTTAGTGCCAAACTATCCGATTGCGGCGTTTTGCATGCGCACCAAACACCTGAGATCATCGTGATCGGTGTTGAGGAGGCCGACCCCGTAGGCCCATACGGTGCAAAGGGCATTGGAGAAATCGGGCTGGTACCGACGGCGGCTGCGGTGGCCAATGCTTTAAGCGCTTTTGACGGAATCCGGCGAACAAAGCTTCCCATGAAAAGAATCTAATTCACTCGCAGTTTAGCACACCAACAGCCTGTTCGTCTTGTGATTTATTCCTTCAGTTTGATGATTTTCTGAAAAACAGTCCTTTCCTGGGATGTTACGCTGATAATATACATGCCATCTGATTGATCCTGCAAGGGGATAGTAATCGCGGCCTGAATCTGTATTTTAGTTGAAAATATTTCCTGTCCATACGTATCGAAAATTTTGATAACGGACGGGTTCCCTTTATGCCGGGGTTCAAATTCAATGGTAACGTATCTTGAAGAAGGATTGGGATAAACTTTGAATAGGGCAGACAGGTCCTGATTTGATGCATCATTTTCCTCGCTGGCCATTGCAAGCGGCGCAAATGGAGGCAATGGATTATTGCAATACCGTCCTTTGCTGGTGATATATCCCTTCAGATGACCTCCGGGCTGGACCAAAGTGCCCGGCAAGAAAGAAATTGTTTTTCCCGAGATGAAAGTCGCATTACTTCCCGGCAGCATTACGAATGAGCTCCCATTCCCTGCAACAGTGATTACCTGGGTTGCATTATAGCAAGATGATTGCCCGCTGGTGATGGTGACATTCTGCACCGGTTGAATAGCCGGGATACCGTGCGGACCATTTCCTGCCGGGGTATAACCATGACAAACTGAACATTGGCTGAGTGTTCCTGAAAAACCCTGTAAGTTGAGATTCTGCAGGTTGTCAGCTGCCAGGGTCGATGGCAGGATCGCATGCGGGGAGTTATGGCAGGTACTGCAAAAAAGGCCGCCATGCCCCTTCGATTCCCGGAATAATTTGCCAGGTTCTTCAGCATATTGCGGGCCATGACAGTTTGCTGCACCGCACGAAGGCTGCTCCAGCCAGGGCTCGCGACCTTCATCGATGGAATGCCCGACCCATTCCACACTGCCGTGACAATCCTGGCATTTGGTGATCAATCCGCTCGTCGTGTGCATTATATCGCGCCAGCATTGCGTGTTTGGCCCGGGATGACATTTGTAACAGTCGGCAATAGTCCCGGTATTGATAAAACCACCGTGCTTTTCATGAATTGCCTGTGAAAAGGGTGGTACCCCCTGCTGTCCGGGCGTTCCCAGCGCATTATCGGAATGGCAGCTGGCGCATAAAATCGGCTTATCCGCAATATTGAACCCCGGAACCTGGTCATGCTTTTGCAGGATCGCCAATTCACTTGCATGACAGCCTGCGCTGACACAGTTGATTTCATGGGAAACAGGAATAACGCTCTGTGTTGTTGCCAGCAATACTCCGGCCGGCGACCATGCCTTCATAAGGGTCAGTTGATAAGGAGATGAAATTAACGGTGTTGCATCAGGGAAAGCAGTGTTCGGAATTCCCGTCACAATCTGATAATTCAGGGCGTCGTTTTTTACCAGGGTTCCTGTCATCCCGTTTCCTGTTAGCCCTATGTTGGGTTGAAGCACAACGCCAAAAAGATGCTGGGTATAACTCCAGAAATTTGTTTTCCCGGCTGAATAGGAGTTGCCCGGAATCTCATAGGTGACATATATTCCTGCCGTTCCATTCACAACCAACGGCGGCCTTGTTGCATCTCCTTTTCTGATAACATGAACCAGCTGGTTGTTATAGGGTGGAAGAATACACATATTGGAAAAGTCGAGATTGGCGCAATGCATTCCCAGATCATTCCAGGCGATCATGATGTACTGATCCGTTGTCGGTACAATTGGCTCAACGGGTCTGAAGCCTGCCAGGAACAAGTATGCCGCAAAACCGGAAAAGAATATAATCAGAACTTTTTTCATGTGGAGGGAGGATGAAATACAAATGTACAACAGATTTCGCAAAACTGTTTTAATGATGAATAAGGATTATCTTCATAAAATCTGATGACCTCCCTTTTTTCTCCGGTGATCAGAAAATTTGTAACTTGAACCCCGGTTATTCATTACAAAATAATGACTGATTCTTTTATCCGCAACAATTACTCAAGGGGGAAAGCCGGAGCCAAGGTCATATGGCTTGTAATAAAATAAAGAAGGAGACCCAATGAAATTCGATGTGTTGTTGAAACAGATTCAAAGTACCAGTTCAACTTTCCAGCAGAACGCCGTGAGAGCCATTAACCGGATGCTAACCATCCGCAATTGGCTGATCGGATACTATATAGTGGAATATGATCAAAATGGGGAGGATCGGGCGGTATATGGTAACCACTTACTCGAAAATCTTGCCAGCCAACTTTCCGAAAACGGACTGTCACTGACAAATTTGAAAATAAACCGGCAGTTCTATATGCTTTACCCACAGATTGGTCAGACACTGTCTGACTTTTTCGGGATTCAAAAAACGATTGGTCAGACACCGTCTGACCAATTCCAATTGGAAGAAAATCAAATAAATACGATTTGGCAATCGCTGACTGACAGTTTTAATACAAGCCCGGTTGAATATCTGAATCCGGAGAAACTGATTCAAAACCTATCCTTTTCACATATTGCCGAACTATTGGCCATCGACGATCCTGCGAAACGGTTGTTCTATGAAACAGAATGCATTAAGGGAACATGGAGCGTCAGAGAATTAAGAAGACAAATTAACACCCTGTATTACGAACGCTCCGGCATGAGCCGGAAACCCGAATTGCTTTCAGAGAAGGTTCAGGCGTCAACTGACCAGCAATCTATCCGGGAAATCATAAAATCTCCATTCACCTTCGAGTTTTTAGGACTAAAAGCAAAGGATGTCTTTTATGAGAGCGATTTGGAGCAGGCACTCATTGAAAACCTGCAGGAGTTTATGCTTGAGCTGGGCCATGGAATTTGCTTCGAAGCCCGGCAAAAGCGCATCGTGATCGGAGATGAATATTTTTTTATTGATCTTGTTTTTTATCACCGGATCCTGAAATGTCACATTCTGATTGAACTAAAAACCAAAGAGGTAAAGCATGAGCACATAGGTCAGCTGAATGTCTATCTGAATTATTTCAAAAAGGAGATCATGCAGGCGGGCGACAATCCACCGGTGGGTATTCTCCTTGTAACGGAGAAAAATAAGGCGCTGGTTGAATACGCCACCGCAGGGATGAATGAAAAGATGTTTGTGTCGAAATATCTCATTGAACTTCCCAGTAAGAAACAACTCGAAGACTTTATCAAAACCGAACTGAAAAAGCTGCAACATGCCCCCTGATATAAAATCTGACATAAAAGCTGCGCTGGCGAATTTCACTGCTGGGATACTTTCTGAAAATGCACTGAAACTTTTCGAAGTTTTAGGCTATGCTGGATCCAGGTTTCTTATCAGTCGATGGTTACGGATCTGGTTTTCGACGAACCAATCGAACATGATGATGATTTTTAGGATAAATAAACCGCTGAAGAAAAATACACCTTTTAAGACACCAACAAGGATGGCTATATCACGGAGACCGAATATGTGAAGGCTGTTCAGAATATCGGAAATAAAAAGAAATAAAGCACTTTATGCTTCTGCTAAAAAACGGCACCTACATCGACTGGCAAACGCTGGAATTCAAACGCACAGATATCCTTGTTGAAGAGGGGACTGAGGGTGTTATAAGCTTTTTCGAGCCCCACATGCCAGTAACTCAACGAATCATCGACTGTACAGGCAAATTCATCACCAAATCATTTGCCAACGGGCATCACCACGTCTATTCCGCTCTTGCCCGCGGGATGCCGCCACCAAAAAAGAATCCGGAAAATTTCCTGGAGATTCTTCAGTATATTTGGTGGAACCTGGATAAGGCGCTCGACATGGAGATGATTCGGGCAAACGCGTTGGTCACGGCTATGGCCTGTGCAAAGAATGGAGTGACCTTTGTGATCGACCACCATGCTTCACCCAACGCAGTGAGCGGAAGTCTTGAAACCATTGTGCAGGCATTTGATGAGGTTGGGGTGGGACATTTGCTCTGTTATGAAATCTCCGATCGCGATGGCACGGAGATCGCCCGGATGGGTTTGACTGAAACAACGGATTACCTCGCAAAAAGACAGGGGCTTGTTGGTTTACATGCCTCTTTCACGGTCGGCGACGAAACCCTTACTCAAGCGGTCAGGCTTGCAGAGCGGACAAATTCAGGAATCCATATTCATGTTGCCGAGGATAAATCGGATGAGGAGCATTGCGTTGCTCATTACCATCAACGGGTGGTCGGTCGACTTTCGGAACTAGGCGCATTGCAATTCCCAAAAACCATCCTGGCCCATTGCCTGCACCTCGATGACCACGAACGCAGCCTTGTTGAAGGTTCGCCTGCCTGGGTCGTGCAGAACATGGAGAGCAATCTGAATAATTCAGTTGGTTTTTTCAACTCAAAAGGACTTGGCCGGAGAATCATGCTGGGTACCGATGGCATGCACAGCGACATGCTGCGCAGCGCCAGGTCAGCATTCCTGGCCGGTCATAATTTCGACACGATCGATTACGCTGAAACTTACCGCAGGTTCAGGAATGTTCACCATTACCTGTATTCCAACGGATTTCCAGGTGATGGAGACAATAACCTTATTGTGATGGATTATGATTCACCAACCCCGCTGACTGCTGACAATTTCCTTGGGCATTTCATCTTTGGATTCGGATCGCAAAATATTTCCCATGTGATTTCCCGGGGGAAATTAATCCTTGAAGATGGAAAGATAACTGGTGTTGATGAAGCGAAGGTCATGGAAGAATCGCGACTTCAGGCAAAAAAACTGTGGAGGAGGATGACAATATAAATCACGGGTTAATGAGGACACTTCGACTTCGCTCAGTGTCCGGTTTTCGCTCAGTGTCCGGTTTTGATTAATATCTTTTTTTGGAGTGGACTAATAGTATAATATTCCCCGGTAGATTATGATCATGGAAAGTCAAAAAATCCTTATTCAAAACGGTACACTGGTTGATGCAGATGCTACTGCCATCCGGGATTTGGTTGTGGAGAACGGAAAAATATCAGCCGTTGGGACTTTCGATTCTTCTTTATTCCCTGGATGTGAGATCATTGATGCCCGCGGAAAGTATGTGATGCCCGGCGGGTTCGATCCGCATGTCCATTTGGCATTGCCCACACCTGCCGGAAAAACCTGTGATGATTTCAGGTCGGGAAGCGCGGCTGCACTGGCAGGCGGAACAACTTCGATCATGGATTTTGTCACCCCGCGGCGGGGTCAGTCCCTGCATGAAGCATTGGACCTGCGCCGGGCCGAAGCTGCTGACAGCCTCACCGGTTGCGGCCTGCACATGGGTATCAGTGAATGGAACCAGGATATAGCTTCCGAAATCATCCCCTGTATCGAACAGGAGGGTATCCGGTCGTTCAAGGCTTACCTGGCTTACCCTGATACAATTGGGGTCGGGTATGCTGATCTTGAGGAGCTTATGCTCATAGTTGGAGCCGCCGGCGGATTGGTGATGGTGCATTGCGAGGATGGAACAATGATCAGCCGGCTTCAGCACGATTTATTATTGTCAGGTAAGAACCGGCCCTGCTATCACACTTTATCCCGTCCACCAGAAGCCGAAATCCGTGCCATGGAGCAGGTGATTGAATTGTCGGCCAGGACCAGATGCCCGGTGTACATTGTGCACACCTCCACCGACCGGGGCGCTGATATGATTGCCGCAGCCAAAAAGGATGGCATCAACGTGTCGGGGGAGACCTGCCCCCACTACCTCTTGCTGGATGTTTCCGTTTACGATTCCCGGCTTGATGACCTCAAGGTACTCCCTTACATCCTTTCACCGCCTGTAAGAGGATTAAATGATCAGCATCGGCTCTGGGAAGGATTGTCAGATGGAACGTTCGACGTAGTAGCCACTGACCACTGCCCGTTTAACATCATTGGCCAAAAAGATCTGGGATTGCATGATTTTACAAAAATCCCAAATGGTGCGGGCAGCATCCGGCATCGATTGAGTTTGCTTTATACCTATGGTGTATTGCCCGGGAAAATAACGATCAACCAGTTTGTCAGCCTCGTTTCCACCCGGCCGGCAGAGATCTTTGGATTGGGTCACCGGAAAGGAAAACTCCTGCCGGGCTATGATGCCGATATTGTGATCTGGGATCCGGACTTCATCGGAAAAATATCGGTCAAAACCTATCCATCACACTGTGATTCGGACATATACGAAGGTTTTCAAACCACTGGCCGACCCGAAACCATTATCCTGAACGGAAAAATCGTAAATCGTAAATCGTAACCTGTCACTTGTCACTTGTCATTTGTCACCTGTCACTTGTCACTTGTCATTTGTCACCTGTCACTTGTCACTTGTCACTTGTCATTTCTCCAATCCTGTTCAGTCCCCTGTCCAATAAACTCCTGAGTACCTTCCCCGGATCCTCAAACCGGTTGGCCAGTATCATGGCAGCGATGATGTACGGCTTGAAACCCGCCTGTTTGTAGAGTGGGACCCTGAAGCGTTCGAAAACTGTCGCAGCCACCTCGCCTTCGGTGCACGATACGCCCGAAATATCGGCAGGCAGGCAGTGCATATAAAGTGCATTACCCGCTTTCGTCAATTTCATTTTTTCTTCGGTGCATTCCCAGTGTTTGAACCGGCCGTTATTGGCCAGGCATTCCTGCTCTAGTTCTTTTAACCCCGGATGATCATTTTTCCGAAGCAGTTCAGTTCGCCGTTGCATCACATGGAAAGGGGCCCAGCTCTTCGGATAAACAATGTCGGCACCGCGAAAGGCTTCATCCATGGAATTGACTATGCGGAACCGGCCTCCGCTTTCCCCTGCCTGCTTGCCGGCCAGTTCAACAACCTCCGGGATCAGCCCGTATCCTTCAGGATAGGCAAGATCGACCTCCATCCCCATACGGGTCATCAGCCCGATGATCCCCTGCGGAACCGAAAGTGGTTTGCCGTAGCTGGGTGAATAGGCCCAGGTCATGGCGATCTTCTTGCCGCGTAAATTTTCAAGGGAACCGAACACGGTTTTAAGGTGAAGCAAATCGGCCATCGACTGGGTGGGATGGTCGATATCACACTGTAAATTGATAATTCCCGGGCGCTGGGGGAGCACCCCATCGGCAAAGGCCTCATCCAGGGCAGCACCCACTTCGCGCATATAGGTGTTCCCGGCTCCCAGGAACATGTCGTCGCGGATTCCGATGATGTCGCTCAGGAAGGAGATCATCGCGGAGGTTTCACGCACGGTCTCCCCATGAGCGATCTGCGATTTGCCTTCGTCGAGGTCCTGCACGGCCAGTCCAAGCAGGTTGGCTGCCGAGGCGAATGAAAACCGCGTCCGGGTCGAGTTGTCGCGAAACTGGGAAATGGCCAGCCCGGAATCGAAACAGCGGGGTGAAATGTTGTGGTCGCGCAGAATCTTCAGGTCCTCAGCCACGGATAAGATGGTCTCCAGGTCGGCTATGCTCTTCTCCCAGGTCAGCAGGAAGTCTTTGCCAAATAATCCGCCCGGGGATTTACCGGCTTTTTTCCGGAGTTGTTCGGTGATTTTTTTCATGGGTTCATTTATGTTTTTATCCTTCGGCTCCGCTCAGGATCCAATTATTCCGCTCAGGATCCAGTTACGCTGCTCAGAATCCAGTTGGTCAGCATATTCGGAACACTGAGCGAAGCCGAAGTGTGACGGTTGATAAGTAAATGGATCCTTCGGCTCCGCTCAGGATCCACTTGCTCCGCTCAGGATCCACTTGCTCTGCTCAGAATCCAGTTATTCCGATAAATAATATGCAAGGGCCGCATAAAACGCCGAAGCAGCAACCAAATCGGAAACCGGCACCTTCTCGTTGGGTGCATGGGCCAGCACTTCATCGCCCGGACCGAAACCAATGCAGGGAATATTATAGTAACCATTGATGGTCACCCCGTTTGTGGAGAAGGTCCATTTGTCGGTGAGCGGTTCCCTGTTAAAGAGCCCGGCAAAGGTCTCCTGCGCACGGACTACCAGGTGATGGTCCTCTTCAATCTTCCAGGTAGGATAATACTTTTCCATGCCAAACCGGCGTCCGGTGTATGCAGTTTCCTCATAATGCAGCACTTCAACCTCCGCCAAACTTCGACTTCGCTCAGTATCCATACCCTTAAGCAGCTCTTGAATTTCGGCAACGGCCGATTCTTTGGTTTCGCCTGAAGTAAGCCGGCGGTCAATGTGAATCCGGGCATAGTCGGCTACAGCACATAAGGAGGGGCTCCCTGAAACAAATTCCGAGATGGTGATGCTACCTTTGCCCAGGAAATCATCGGATCTCAACCGGTCATTCAGTTTTTCTATTTCAAGGCATGCCCTGGAGGCCATATAGATCGCGTTTTTCCCGCGTTCGGGGGCAGATCCGTGGGAAGAAACACCCCTGAAGGTAACAGCCATCTCCATCCTGCCGCGCTGGCCCCGGTATATATTCAGGTTGGTGGGTTCCGTTATGACCACATAATCGGGGATGATCTTTTCCTCCTCAACCAGGTATTTCCAGCACAAACCATCGCAGTCTTCCTCGATGACGGTACCGGTGAAGTAAATGGTCAGGTCCCGGTCGAATGCCAGCTCTTTCAGGATGCGGCCGGCTGTCACGAATGCGGCAGGACCTCCCTTCTGGTCAACAGTTCCGCGGCCATGGACGAATCCATCACGGATCTCCCCCGAAAAGGGATCGAAGGTCCAATTGGAAAGGTTCCCGGTATCAACGGTATCAATGTGACCGTCAAAGGCCAGGATCTTCGTCCCGTTGCCGATGCGTCCGATCACGTTTCCGAGACCGTCGGTGCGCACCTCATCGAAACCGGCCCCAAGCATCTGACGCTTCAGTTCGTCAGCCATGGCTTCTTCCTTCGTACTTAATGATTTGATTTTGACAAGCTTCGAGAGGTTTGTGGCAGTATAGTCCTTCAATTCTTCTGCCAGTGCGTTTATTTTCAATAGTAGTTCTTCCAAGGGAGGTTCGATTAAATGTAACAATGATGCGGTAAAGTTACAAATCTTCACGCAGTTTTTCCGCTGACATCAGGATAACTTCGCCGGTTGCGGGCAATGAGAAATCAGGCTCAAGTTCATGACCATCCACGGCTGAAATGGCATCCTTTATGGCCAGCCAGACAGAAAGCGCGAGCATTAACGGAGGTTCACCAACTGCTTTGCTGCGATGGATGGTGCCTTCATGGGGGACATCCTTGAGGAATTCAACCCTGAAATCGCGGGGGATATCATTGATCGTGGGAATTTTATAAGTGTCGGGCGAATAGGTGAGCAAATGGCCTTCATTATCCCATTTGATCTCCTCGGTGGTGCACCATCCCACACCCTGGATAAAGCCGCCTTCAATCTGACCACGGTCGATGCTTTCACTGATGGAGTTCCCCACATCATGGATGATGTCGGTGCGCAGAAGTCTCTGAGCGCCGGTGAGCGTGTCGATCATCACCTCCGAAACGGCCATGCCATAGGCATAGTAGAAAAATGGATTCCCCTGGCCCTTTTCACGGTCGAACCAGATGCCCGGTGTTTTATAAAAGCCGGTTGCACTCATGCTTACCTGGTTTGGCCTCGCCAGGCTGCATAGCTTTGCAAACGGGATGGAATATTCAGGGAGTTTAAAATCATAAACCTTGTTATCCTGGAATTTAATGTTTTCCAATTGTACTTCAATCCCTGGATATTGGATCGAAAGTTCCGTGATGGCAAGATGAGCCAGCCCTTCTTTGATTGTATCGATGGCATTTTTTACGGCCATGCCATTCAGGTCGCTCCCGGAGGAGGCTGCCGTTGGTGAGGTATTCGGCACCCTGGATGTATTGGTGGCATTCACCTTCACCTTTTCCGGGTCGATCCCCAATTCGGCCGAGGCGATCCGGAGAATTTTTGCGTGCAGCCCTTGTCCCATCTCCGTTCCGCCATGATTGACCAGTACGGTTCCATCGCCGTAAATATGAACCAGGGCCCCCGCCTGATTCATGAATGCAGTGGTAAAGGAGATGCCGAACTTGACCGGCGTGAGAGCGAGCCCTTTCTTGGAAAATTCATTTTCACGGTTGAACTGGCCGATTTCCAGCCTGCGCTGGTGATAGGATGAGGTGCAGACCAGCTGGTCGTACATTTTTAGAAGATGGCTGTTCACGATTTTTTCACCATAGGGGGCCAGGTTCTGGTCATCGGGCCGGTAAAAGTTGAGGTACCTGATTTCGGCAGCCTCCTTCCTGAGGAACCGTGCCACCCGGTCGATTGCATTTTCGATGACGGCCATCCCCTGCGGTCCGCCAAATCCGCGGAAGGCCGTGTTGGAAGGCAGGTTTGTCTTCCATGCCTGTCCGGTGATGGAGACGTTTGGCAGGTAATAGGCATTATCGGCATGCAGCATGGCCCGTTCGAGAATGGCCCTCGACAGATCGGTTGCAGCTCCTGCGTCAGAATTCAATTCTACCTTGTAGGCCAGGATCTTGCCCTGGTCGTCGAACCCGATTTCATACCTGGAGAAAAAACGGTGTCTTTTGCCTGTCATCACCTGGTCGTCATCTCGAAACAGGTGAATCCTCACCGGATGTTTTGTGGCGTTTGCAAGCAATGCGGCCCAGGCTGCCACATGATTTCCCTGGGTTTCTTTTCCGCCGAATGCCCCGCCAATGCGTTTTACCTCCACCTCTGTCTCGTTTCTCCTGATGCCCAGCACCACGGCTACGATAGCCTGGGTTTCGGCCGGGTTCTGACTGGAGGCATGGATCAGCATCTCCCTTCCCTCGCCGGGAATGGCCAGGGCGGTTTGTGTTTCAAGGTACCAGTGCTCCTGGGCACCGGTGCAGAGTTCTCCTTTGAGCACATGGGGTGCCTTCATCAGCGCATCATCGGCATCACCGCGCGCAATCTTCCGGGTAGGAAAGAGGATGCTGCATGCGGCCATGGCCGATCTGATATCGAGGATAGCCGGGAGCGGCTCATATTCAATGATTAGCTGTCTTTCTGCCTCCAGGGCTGCCTCTTCTGTTTCAGCGGCGATCAGTGCAATGGCCTGCCCGACGAATGTCACCTCATTTGCAGCAAGGCAGGGTTCATCATGAATCACGGGTCCCATCTGGTTGGCGCCGGGAATATCCCTTGCTAACAGAATCGCATGGATCCCGGTAACCATCCTGGCCTTATCAATATCGATATTCCGGATTACCGCATGGGCATGCCTGCTGTACACAACCCGTCCGTGCAACAAGGTGTCGTTCAGCAGAATATCCTCCACGAAAACCGATTCGCCCGTGGTGTGTTTAACCACAGTGTCTTGATCTGTCGCGGGAACCGCCCTGACGGATTCATTAACCCCGTCAGGTTCCTTGACCCTGTCAGGGTCCTTAACTCTGGCAGTTTCATCCTCCCTGATAGGATTCCTTGCCCCGATGGGAACCCCGGCTCTGATGGGATCCATCGACCTGGCAGCTTCATCCTCCCTAACGGGATTCCCCGTCCTGACCAGGTCAGTCGTGGTATCGAGGTAAAACCGCATCAATAAGTTACGGCCGGCACTTTTTCGGTAGGCTGCACCGGCACGTGCATCGGACACCGGTGTGAATTCTCCATCCATGATGCGCATGGCTGCTGAAACAGTGTCGCGCGACCAGGATTTCCCGGTTAAAAATTCTTCCGTTTTCTTGGCCCGTTTTGGTGTTGCTGCTAATCCCCCGAAAGCAAGGATTATCTCATGTGCTTTTCCCTGTTCGACTTTGATCCTGAAAGCCGCACTGACAGTGGAAATATCAAGGTCTTTCCGCTTTGAAACCTTATAGGTGATTATCTTGTTTCCGTCACTGGATTTTGGGATCAGGAACCCCGTGATGAGCTCGTTATTTTCCAGGGTTGTTTTCCTGTATCCGGTGATGAAATCTTCAACAAGGGATTGTCTCTCGGAAGAGGCGGATTGTACGATGATCCTGGCCTGCATGGCGATCATCAGCGGGATTAAATCACCGATAGGAGAGGCGGATCCGATATTTCCGCCCAGGGTGGCAATGTTCCGGATCTGAAGCGAGCCAAATACCTTCAACATGTGGTGAAGGGCCGGCATCCTGGTGGTTGAAAATGATTTAAGCTGTTCGAGCGTGATACCTGCCCCGAGAATAAAATGATTATCATCCTCCCCGGAATGACGAAGTTCATCCACCCCCGAAAGATCGATGATCATGGGAAGCATCTCGTTTTTCTTTGTCTGGCGCAGGGCAATATCAGTAGAGCCGCTGATGACAATGGCTGCAGGGTAATCGTTTCGGAGCCGGAGGGCTTCGGCCAGTGTGAATGGTTTAAAATAGGCCTGTTGCCCTGTCCTGATCTCAATGGTTTGAGTATCAGCATTGATTGTTGTCAGGAGATCGATGATGTGCAGTTCATCTTGAGCAAAGTGATCCGACAGGGTCTCCCCGCCAACGCCTACAGCAGCCTCCAGGATAGACTGATAGCCGGTACAGCGGCATAAGTTGCCGGTCAATGCATCTTCAATGGTTTCCCTGGTCGGATTCACGTGGTTTTTAAACAAACCGAAGAGTGACATCACTATGCCGGGTGTACAGTAGCCGCATTGACTGCCGTTGGCCTCCACCAGCATTTGCTGAACAGGGTGTAAAATCTTTGCAGCCCCATCATCATTGGCCAGGTTTTCAATGGTGATCAGCTGTTTTCCATGGATCATCGGGAGAAATACCAGGCATGAGTCAATGGTATGGTAATCCAGACTGCCCTGATCGTCAATCCCGGCAAGTACAACTGTACATGCCCCGCAGTCTCCTTCAGCGCAACCTTCCTTGACCCCCTTGTGGCCGTGCAGTGTCCGCAGGTAATTCAGCACCGTGGTGGTTGGCTTTAATCCGTGGTTACCGGCGAAGTCAACCTCCACAATTTTTCCATCAAGAACGAAGCGGATCATGTTCTTCATTGTGCATTTCTTATATCGATCAGTTTTGCCAGGATGCTGATGGCAATCTCCTGCGGCGTTTCCGCATTGAACCTGATGCCAATGGGCATGTCAACCTGTTCAAGCTCCTCGCGGGAGAGGATGTTTTCCTCCAGGAACCGTTTTTTGAGCAAATCCACCTTGCGTGTACTGCCGATCATACCCAGGTAGGCATGCGGCTTGCGTGCGACCAGGGCGAGAATTTCTTCGTCAAGGATATGTTTTGGCGTCACGATAACCACATAGGTATTTTCATCAAAAAGCAAGGCCTTGATAGCCTGGAAATAGTCTTGATTTATGCTATTGTATTTTTTGATAATGTCATCCCCGAAAATATCATCACGCGGGTCAATCAGGGTGACGGAAAAATCGAATTCCCGGGCATATCGTGCCAGGACTTTTCCAATGTGCCCGGCGCCAAAAATGAACAATTTCTTCAGCGGATTGAGCGGTTCGATATAGACCTCCATTGCGCCACCGCAGTGCATGTCAAGGTCTTCATCCAGGTTAAACAATACTTTGGCCGGTTTCCCTGAACTCATCAGCTTCACAGCCATGCCAGCCACTTCGTTTTCAACCCGGCCGCCCCCGATGCTTCCTGTTACCGATCCATCGGGATATACAATCATTTTTGCGCCGGTTTTCCGCGGTGTCGACCCCTGGGTATCAATAACAATGCATAAGGCAGCCGGTTTTTGCCCACTGATGATCTCCTCAATTTTTCCGAATAGCTGCTCCATAGATGATGAGATTTAGAAGCTCCAGCGCTCCATGCCCGTAAAAATACATTTTTTATTTTATTCCTGTTCCCTGCGGAGAAACTCTTTATAGTCGGCGGGTGTATTTATATTCCAGAGGATCTGATCACTTGGATGAGGGATCTCAATTCTGGTAAATTGCCGGAGGATTTCCCTGAAATCGGCATCACCATGACGACCGCGGATGGTGCGTACTATGTTGCTGCCCAGGAGGATCGGGTGTCCCGCCTTTCCTTTATAAACCGGGACTGCGTAATTGCCGGGTTCAATTGCATTGATTAAAAGGGAAAGCAGCCCAGGCTCCGTGTAGGGATTGTCGACATTCTGGATAAAACACGCCACATCCTCCGGAACATGCTGAATGCCAAGCTGAATGGAATGAAACCTGCCAAGATGTACCCGGCTGTTGATCACCTGCAATACATTGTCCGGCACGGGCCTGTTTGCCGCAAATGCCGCATTCACAATTAAAATCACCGGGCTGCAACCGTTTCCTGTGAAAAACTCACAAAGGTGATCTGCAAATGTAGTCCCGTTATGGAATGTCAAAAGGGTTTTACAGGTTCCCATCCTCTCCGAATTCCCTGCTGCCGGAATAATCGCTGATACCTTCATCCGGGTTGATCACATCCTGTCGCCATTACCCATTGGATTTTGCTGCCCTCCCATGTGCTGCTGCCCTCCTTTTTGCTTCTGCTCAGGTGGCCGCTGCTGCGGGTCGCGCTGTTTTTGAATATCCTCCAGGAATAGCAGGTACTGTTCATATTTAAGGTCATCATGCAGTAGGACTTTGATCTTGTCATCCCTTGACTTCATCATGTACATGATCACTTTGGCATTGTTTTCGGCCCGGTACTTCTGGATATCATCCATGTATTGTGTGTAGATCAGGGTGATCGAATCCTTCTGGTTCTTGGTCAGTTCCACCTTCTGGGCCAAACGGCTGACGAACATCTTCGCACGGTCAAGCGATGTAATTTCTTTTTGGGGTTCACCCTGAGCCATGGATATCAGACCTACAAGCATGATTATGAATGAAGTTGTGATCGTCTTTATCATAGGTACAGGTTTTCCCGTTGTTTTTTTGGCAATTTGGCGACTACCAGATTATAGGATTGAAGGAGATAATGTTGCCATTCCGCTGCACCCAGCCTGCTTTCGTCAAGAACTTTGACCCATTTCATCCTGGCAAAATAGGGCGCCTGGATAATGTCCGGAGTGGATGTAATCGTCTGAAATTCATCTTCCGGGACTTTGAATGCAACCTGGAATGGTGGATTTAAGTCGGCGAGGCAGAACATCTTGCCGCCTACGGAAAATACAAGGTTGTTCTCCCACTTGATATCTTCTGTAACAGCGGGAAGATGGATGCAATATTCTCGGAGTTCTTCAATGTTCACGCGTCAAAAATAATGAATATTTCTGACCTGGGATCCCGGATCGCACCGGATTGATGGTGAATTTAGCGCTTTCCTTTTAAAAGATGCAATTCCTCTTCAATCTTGGCCGAGCGGGCGACAAAACCCTGGTTAGCAATGTCAGCCTCCTGCTTCAGTTGATAATACTTTTCTTCCAGAATTTTCGTTGCATGAAGTTGCTCCTCTTTCAATTTGCTGATATCCGGCAAGATAGTCTTGATTTTTTCTTCCATTCCGGATATATTCTCCCCGAGATTTTGTTCCAGTTGCTGATTCTTTGCCTCCAGGGAGAGCAGCCCGGTTGAGATTTTATGTCGCAGCTCCGTTGATATTTCATTCAGCGCCTCCACATTTCCAAGGATGCTTTCTTTCAATTTCTTTATTTCGGTATCGAACCGCTCATTGGTCTTTTGGTCCAGGTCAACAATGGACAGGAAGTTCGCATTGGCTTTACTGCGGAAAAGGAAAAGCAAAATAAAGGCAATGACGAACAAAATAAAAACAATGACAAACAACAAGATCAATAATCCCCCTGACATCAATTTCTCAC
>Ga0074195_1002768_pt1 | contig 18394 bp, 14 predicted proteins | sample EPASupsiteHSE623_FD_64525 | JGI IMG/M metagenome (GOLD analysis project Ga0074195, IMG submission 64525) | Bioremediated contaminated groundwater from EPA Superfund site, New Mexico - Sample HSE6-23 | ecosystem: Environmental > Aquatic > Deep subsurface > Groundwater > Contaminated ...
CCATCGAGTTTCGAAAGCTGCGAGGTAATCTGGTCTTCAACCAACTGGTATAATTTGGTAGCGGATAATGTCCCAGAAACACTTAGTTTTAATACCGGCATTTCGTCAGACGAGAATTTGCTTAGCGAAGGAGTACTGGCATCATCCGGAAGGTCGGCCACCACCTGGTTAATTTTCCGCTGAGCTTCTTCTGCAGCCTGGTTGGCATCGGCATTGGCGTTCAACTCAATGGTAATGAGGGAAGCGCCTTCCTGCGAAGAGGAAGTCATGTTGTCAACTTTCTCCAGCGAACTTAATGCGTCTTCCAGAACTTTAGTGACTGAGGTTTCTACCTCGTTGGCCGAGGCTCCCGGATAAGTCGTCACTACACTAATAACAGGTATACTCATTTTAGGTATCAACTCGTAATTGAGTTTCGTGTAACTGGTGATGCCCAAAATCCCTAATACAGTAAAAATTACCACGATTAAAGTAGGCCTTTTTATTGCAATTTCTGTTACTGACATGGTTTTGAATATTTTAAATATCGAATTTTTGAATCAATAAATAGCGGTTAATGTTGCCTAGTTGCCTGGTGCAACTTTTACCGCTTTACCATCCGACAAATTCACCATGCCCGATGTAATTACTTCGTCGCCTTCCTTCAGCCCTGTTAAGGCTTCCAGTGATTTATCATTTTCCCGGCCAATAGTGATGTTGCGCAGGACCGCTTTCCCGTCGGAAACCACATAAACGCGGGCTTCCGAAATACTGCCCTGCAATGCTTCACGCGGGAAGTACAGGCCATTGCCCTTCCCCGGAAGTTCGATTTTTACATTCACAAATGTTCCGGCCTTTAGTGGATGTTCGCTGCTGTTCGGGATAATTATTTCAACCTGGTAGTTGTGCGATTCATCTCCTTTTGGGCTGATATAACTGATGTTTCCTGAAAATTCGATGCCCGGATGAACCGATGTGGTCATGTGTACTTCGTCGCCTTGCTTGAGCTGATAAACATTTGCCTCACTCACATTCAGGTTAATTTTTAGGCGCGAAATATCGACAATCGAAACAATAGCGCTCCCGATGTTTACAAAGGCGCCATTCTCGACATATTTTTTAGTGATGATACCGTTTGCCGGGCATTTAATTGTTGCGTCGGCCAGTTGCTTTTCGGCTTGTTCGAGCTGAATTAGTGCGCTGTCGTAGCTGTTCTTCGCATCGTCAAGTTGTTGTTCGGTAGCAGTTCCTCCTGAATAAAGATTTTTGTAGCGTTCGAGGTCTTTCTTGAGCCTTTCTACACTGAGTTTTGCTGAGTTTACGGCCAGTTGTTTAAGCCGATTGTCGATGGTTCCGATAATACTCCCCTTACTTTTTTGCTGACCAAGTTCGGCGTTGAGCGAAGTAATCACGCCCTGCGCTTCGGACGAAACATCAAGTTCGGTATAGGCATTTAAGTTACCCACCAGATTTAATTCTGAAACATAATCGGTTGATACAACTTTTGAGGTGGTCACATTCACGTATTCCAGATCGGTACTGATGTTCTTTTGTGCATTTATTTTTTCGTGATTGCTTTTGAGCCTGACAAACATTAGCCCGGCAAGCGCCAGCACAACGATGATAATTACTATTCTCTTCATAACTTATTTATTTAATATTATTTACATACTCATTCAGCTTGCCTTTCGATTTTTCGAGCGCAACGCGGGCAATGTACAGGTTGAGGAGTTTATTGAAATAATTGCTTTGCGCCTCACGGTACGACGACTCGGCCTGCACCAGTTCGAGCGACGACTGGGTCCCCATTTTGTATGCCAGCTTGGTATTTTCGTAAACACTTTGCGCCAAATCCAGATTGTCTTTTTCGTTACGGATATTGTCGATGGCGTTGCGGTATTCAATCTCGTAGTTCGAGAGGTTGACTTTGAGCGATTGGGTTGTCTGCCAAATGTTTTCTTGGGCTTTATTGATCTCCAATTTTGATTGTGAAATGCGGTTCTTTCGCTGCAATCCGTCGAAAACCGGTATCGACAAGGTAAAACTGAAATTGTAGCTATTGAGCCATTTTTGGTCATTATCGAAAAAATTGAACTTGTTGCGCATGGCATTGTAGTCGTACGAGGCATTGAACGACAATGTAGGCAGGTATCCCGCCGCTTCCTTCTTCTTGTTGGCCTGGTTCAGGCTAAGTGTGGTTTGCTGCAGCTTATAATCGATGTGGTTTTTTACATTGAAACTGTCCACACTGATCATTTCAGGCGATAAATCCATCGTCAGTGTAGTGTCGCTGAGGGTAATAACACTGTCAACCGGCATCCCGATATAATACTTTAAATTGTTGAGCGATTGCTTGTAGCTCAGTTCGCTTTGCTGCAAACTTGAGCGTGTATTGTTGTAGCTCACCTTTATTTTATCAACATCAACCCGCTGGGCCATACCATTTTTGTATTTAAGTTCGGTTGATGCCAGCGATTCGGTTGACGCATCGAGGGTAGCTTTCAGCGCATTGGTTTGCTTTTGTACAACCAGTGTCTCATAATAAGTGATACAAACATTGTAAACCAACAGTTCTTCGGTTTGCTGTAAGGTTTGCTCCGACTGCTGTTTATTGATCCTGGCGGTTTTTATCGCGATGGATGTGGCCGGGTTAAAAACTTTCTGGTTCAGCGATAATCCACCTGATGCATTGTGTTTTGTCCCCATCGAAATCAACACGGTTGTACCGGGTTCGCCGCCCATCAACTCGCCCGGCAAGGCTGTTGTTGGCAGCTTGATGTTGTCTTTGTAGCTACCCGATGCATCAATTTGCGGAAGCATCGACCCAATTTGCTCCTGAACTTTGTGTTCAGAAATAGCAACATCGAATTGGGCATTTTTAATGGTACTACTGTTTTTCTGTGCATAATCGATACATTTTCTCAACGAAAATCCCTGAGAGTAGGATAGTTGAAAAAAGACCAACAGTAAAGCAGTAAATAACAATTTTTTCCTCATTGTCTTGATATTTAATTTATTCATACGCGTATTAATTGTTTTTTTATGGCCGTATGGAACTTCATGTTGCCGGTAATCAATTCTTTTGTTCCTGATGGTCGCCAGGCAACATGTTCGTTTCATAGCTCTTTTCGTGCAGTTTAAATAGCGATGGATCGCGCCAGTAAAGCGACAGTCCGAATAAAAACAGGATTGCAATTGGGAGATAACCTGGGATGTGCGAGGCTATACTGATGCTGATAACTCCACCCCAAAAGGCGCAGATTAAAAAGAAACCAATCAGCATGGTTGGCCTGAACAGATAAAAGATAACACTGATTAATTCAATGACCCCCAGGTATATCAATCGGTCTTGAAGGTTCAGCGCGTTGTACAAACCATTTACCGAAGCAATGTTGGAAAACTTCAAAAGTGCTGAGCCAATCATGAATGATGAGGGCAGCAGGTAAAAATGTGTTTTTATTTTTTCGGTTAAAGTCATTTGTGCCTCAACTGGATTCGGCACAAAAGTCTTTTATTCCTGAAAGGCAGGGAAGATGTATCTACTTGAAATGGACAACTTAGCGAATAAGATGGACAAATGAGGCTAATGAGTGGACAGCCATTCGATGAATTGCGAAGCTTTTAGCTTCCCAACCAGAATCTGAACAGAATATGTGATGTTGAGGTGAACCAGTATTTTCCGGTTTAAATAGCGCGAAGCATCTTTTATTGCCTTTCGGTTAACCAGAAATTGCCGGTTTACCCTGAAAAATGAAATTCCGCAAAGGGTTTCCAGTTCTTCCAGTGTTTGCGAAACGCTGTGTTTTTTCTGATCAAATGTGTGCGCGAACACCGTGTTTCCTTCCAGACAGAACAAGGCAATCCGATCAATTTCTATCGGGAGAATTTTGTCTCCCTGATAAATAATGATCGAGCTGTTTTGGCGAATTGGCTTTTGCCCCAGCATTTGGATAAACCGGTCAAAAATTTCGGATTGATCGTGCGTATTGCCTTTCAGCACCTGGTATTTGTCAATGGCTTTCGAAACGGTTTCCTTACTGAAAGGCTTCAGTATGTAATCGATGCCATTTACTTCAAAAGCTTTAAGCGCATATTGGTCGTAGGCTGTACAAAAAATTACCGGAACCGGGAGCGAAACTCGTTTGTAAATTTCGAAGCTAAGTCCGTCAGGAAGCTGAATATCAGAGAACACCAAATCAGGATGCGGATTACTTTGCAGATAGGTCACCGCTTCTTCGACGGTGGCCAATATGGCTTCAACTTTAATGTCAGCATCAATTTTCCTCAGCGTGTTGACCAAATCCAAGGCAGTAAGCCTTTCGTCCTCTATAATAACTACATTCAGCATTCTTATTGTTTTGGTATCAACTTAATCGCAACTAAAAAGTAATCCGCTTCATTCTCAATCCGAATTTTCTCGCTACCGATCAGGGTAAATCGTTTATCGAGGTTCTCGAGTCCAATTCCACTTTTAATTTCAACGGGCTTGGGAATTTTGTTGTTTCTTACTTCGACATAGCCTTCAGTAAAAATGATGGAAAGCCGCAGTGGCTTTGCTTCGGTAAAAGCATTATGCTTGATGGCATTTTCAACCAGGGTTTGCACGGCATATACCGGCAGTTGGTACGATTGCCTGATATTTTCAGGAACAGTTATGTCGCATTGAAATGATGCGCCAAACCTTATTTGTTGCAGTTTTATATAATCGCCGGTAAATTTTAACTCTCCTTCCAAGTCAACCATTCTGTTAGCATATGATGAGACCGAGAACCGAAGAAAATCGGATAATTTGATCAGGTATTCTTCAGCCTGTTCAGTATTCGTGTTTATTAACGATTTTAATGTACTCAGCGAATTGAATAAAAAATGTGGCTGTAATTGCTGAATGAGTTGCTGTTGCTCTGCTTCAAGGCTTTTAATTTTCAGTATCGACAACTCACGATCGAGTTGTTCCTTTTTCGAACGGTTGACTATCGAATTTATAATGAGGAGAATAATGGTATTCAGGGCCGTTGCATTGATAAACGGAAATACCGGCGATGGCACCTTATTTTCAGGCGGATGTATCTTTTGCGCGAAAATCATGAACAGGGCTATCGTTAAAAGCGAAAAAAGGTAGCTAAGAAAATACCGTTTCCATTTACCGTCATCTTGTTTTTTTTCAAAAGCTAAAAGAATATAAATATTGAAAAACCAAAGGAATAGGGTTATACATGTTATAACTATTACGCCTGGCAAGAATTCGAATTGAGAATCGCCATTCAGAAAGAAGACAGGCGAAAGCTCAAAAGCTGCCATTATAGGCGATGAAATTAATGCCGTACGGTATAATTGATTTCTATACATAACAATCGAGGCCACTATTATTAGATGATCAAATGCCTGGTTAAATTAGGCATTATTTTGTAGTTCCGTTAATCTTAGCTAAAAATTTGGCTTTTTCTCTGTTCCCAGGTATTCTTTTGATGTTTGTTTATAGAGTCTTTTCATTTTCGAAAAGCTTTGACCTGACATGTATCCAATATTTAGCTGAAATTTTAACCCGCTATAACTGTACAATCCTCCAATTGTAGGTGAGTAATCCGGACTGTAAACGTAACGGCACGACAAATCGTAAGTTAAACGCCAACCCATCCTGACAAACAAGCCCATTCCCGCTGTAAGCGAAAACTTCTTTTGGGTGTATTCTTTCACAGACATTGAACCCGAACTACCATTTATTTTCATAAGCGTAGTGTTAACAGCGCCGCCTCCAAACATGTAGTAAGGTTTAGGGTCGGCCAACAATTTCATGCGCAAAAGATTTATCCGGTTTTTTATGTTATCGTCAATACTCAATCCTACCTCCTTTTTGAGTTCTTCAATCTGTACTTTCAGTTTATCTTTATAGTTCTCACTATATAAACCATTTCCAATACCAATTTTTATAGTAGTATAATTTGAAAAGATTAAACCCATCCCAACCGACATGTTTTGCGAAGTGAAATTTCCCATGGGCTGAGATAACTTGCATGTCTGCATTTCCATTCCAACCCTGATTTTATCGCTAATGAAATTTTCCATAGAAAAGCCAAACATAAATTTCTTATCGGGAATATTTACCCTTGTTTTTTTATCATCGGGGCCTATAACGTAAGAAGGAAACATCATATAACTAAGCGATAGTCCCATAATCCGGTTTCCGCGGTATTCGTTCATTGCATTCTCAAACAACCGGTCGTATACTAGGCCTTTCACTCTGTTCCACTGGTCAAACTTCTCGTATCCCCATTCTTCTTTGTATTTTGGTGTCTCAATTGGAATAAATAAAGATTTTGCGAGGGGGGCTTTTTCTACCAATATCCTGTGCGTACTTTCCCCGGTATTTACCCGGCGTGTCGAAAAAATAGCATTTCCCAACATCTCACTGCCAAACATCGTTGCCGGCATGGCATAAAGAACTGTTGGCCAAGTAGTAAATGACTTTGGCATAAAGCTCATCACCGGCATCATGGTTAAGCTTTTGAGCGCTCCTTCAGTTACCATGTCCTCAACACGAAATTTCACAATCTCATCTATTTTAATTGTATCAAACAACATTGCCATTGATTTGCGTTTTGGAAATGGCGAATGTCCTTCAAGGTTTCCCTTACGTGAATGCTCTTTTGCTATAGGCATCAGTTTCATGGCAAGAAGAGGGAACAAAGAAAATGGAGGAGGCAAGGGTAACATAAAAGAAGGCTTATTCCCTTTCACTAACACCAACGTACTATCAGTAATCGACACTAACTGGGCTTTCAGGTAAAAAGTGTTTTTACTGAAGTCCTGCTTCAATAAAGTTTGGCGGTAATCTTTTGGTTTTTTTGTTTTCAGCCATAGTTTAACCGTGCTACCTACATTAATCGTATCTCGCTTCCCTGTATTTTTATTTTCATCAACTAAAATGTTTGGCGATTTAAACATTAATGGCGGCCCACCTTTTTGAGGTCCTCCTTCTCCTCCTAAAATCATTGGAAGAAAATTTATAGGAAGCATAGCCCCTTGCCCAAACATTTCTTGACCGGTTAGTGCAAAAATAATTATAATCAACAAGCATTGTTTCATGGTGTTTCCTGTTTTCTGATCCTATTGACTTATACATGAATTATTCATGTTTTGCAATAAAAGTAGCTGGATAGTTGATCTGAAAAACAGAATGAGGGTAAACGACAAAAATGACGTTGTAAACGACAAAAGCTATTTGCCCTGTGCGTGTTTCTGAACGTTTTCTGTATTCAGGCTCTGCCTGGCAGCTTGTCTGTTTTCAGAAAATGTTTTCAGCAGTGTGCCGTAGCCGAACTCCTTACCAATCTGAGATCCTTTGAAGGTCTGGCCATAACCGGTGAATCGCAATCCATAGGTATTGCCTTTTTGGTTGACAGCTTCTTCAATTTTGACATCATGCTTTTTCATTGCCTTTTTAAACTCATCCAGTGATTGAGGGTGATTGGATAAAACCTCGTTTGCCGAGTGTGCGATCCGGGTTCTTGCCAGTATTCGTTCAAAGCTGGTCACTTCCGGCCGGTATTTGCTTTGTCGTTTGACTTGGTTGGCGATTGTAAGTCCCATATCCCGGCTGATGTCTTCTGCTGAAATAAGCAGCCATTTTGCTGATAAAGCTGGTGTCATAAACACCGTGGTCTATACCGATCCGGTTGACAATCATGTGCAGGTGCAAATTTCTATTTCAATCTTATTGGTGTTGTACTTTTTGATTTTCTGTAAGGCTGGAGTGTCGAGTGTCGATGGATGAAACCACATCCTTGATTCATTTTTAGAAGAAAGTTCCCTACTCAGAAGATAGTTTAAGAAATGCGGAATTTCTGCCGCCATCTGTCCCCGGAGATGAATATTGTCCTTTTCAATCAGATTGATTTTGCGAACCCAAAACCGTACCTCTTCTTTGGGAATAATTATTGGATTTCGTTCATTGTTGGAACAAAGGACAAATTTTGCAAAAAACTCAATCTCCCGCCGGTCTTTGCCCTTGGCCTCAATCTTATAATCGCCTGCCGTTGAAAGATTCTTGATTTTCTCAGTATCTTCCATTTTATTCAAAAGCAATTCATCAACCAACACTAACAGGCGGTTGGCCCAGTCTGCATTAAACTGGCTTCGAAAATCTTCATTCGTGTTGAATGTTGCATTTTTGCCGAAAATCATTTTCAGAAACCGCAGGAATGTTGTTTTTCCGGTATTCCGTTCGTTGGAAACCAGTAACAGGATCGGCAGCATTTGCGTTGGACGGGTATAAAGGATCTGCAGGTAATCCAGTCCCAGTTCAACCTGTTCTCCAAAAATATGGTTCAGAAAACTGCGAATATTGGGGAAGTTTCCCGGACTCGGAAAATGGGAAATGGGTTCATATTGATTAAGGTATGTTCCATGCACTTGTTTGTAATGAATAAAGTCCTCTTTTTGTTCGCGATGCAATCTCCACTGCATTTAATCCTGGTACATTTATAAGAATGTTGATGATATCATATACATTTTCATTTACACCCTCATTTGCACCCTCACGAATAAGCTTCAAAATAGAATCATGCTGTCCATCAGATAGTTTAACCCCTTTATGTACACCTTCGCTCATTTCTTCTTCCGCTCCAACAATGATATAAACACCTCCAATATTTTTAAAATCATTGGCAAATGCACAAATCGTTCGATAAATCGTCGCCGGATTCCAACCTTTTTTGTACTCTATCCGCTCTCCTTCAACGATTTTTCCTAAAATCAATTCTCGATGTTGATGTGTATTGCCATGCGATTGTATTTATAAAACAAACATATTGCTTATTCTACAAAGTTGGTTAACAAGCTTGCATTCTTTACTCGCTCGTCCCGTTCAAAAGATGCTAAATAGTTTTCTGTTGTTTTTAGATCATTGTGTCCTAAACTTTCAAAAATATAGGCAATATTAGCTCCAGACCGTTTTAGAACTGTGGCATAGGAATGTCTCGCGGTGTAAGTACTGAGTCCGCTAATGTTTATAGCTTTGCCAATATTTCTGAAATGCCGGTTGCAATTGCTGATTACATCCCTAACTCTTTTCTTTATACTGTATTGGTGTTTCCCCGCCTTTGAGAAAATCAAAAATATAAGAATCAGAATTTTTATCAGGATTTCCCCACCGATCCATTATTGCCTGTATTTCTGGAATAACAACAGCACAAATTTCCCTTTTAACCTTTGAAGTTTTGATTGTTTTAGCCCGAATGAAATATATTTCACCGTTTTGAATGTTGGAATGTTTCAAAGTAACCAAGTCCGCAAAATTAATTCCATTACAGAGATAGGAGAAAAACCACAAATCCCGGGCATGCTCGGTTGCCTCGCTGCCATCTGTATAAGTTACAAGAGTTTTTATTTGCTGTAAGGTTAGGGCTAACTTTCTCCCTTGTCCGGTTGGAATTTCATATTTGCCGTGTCCAAATGGATATTGATTCATAATCATGAGGTCGCCGGATCATGCCCGGCTCTCGCTACTGAAAAATGAAGGAGTTACAATCGAAAGAATTGTAGCTCCTTTTTATTTGCAACGCTACACTAATAGACTTAGAATCAGGCACCAAAAGCCTTGATCTGACCAATGAAACTGATAATCCGATATATTTCTTAATTTTGCCGTTCCTTTACAGTACCTATGCGATGTTCGTGAATGACTCGGAACTTTTAAGAAGGTTAAAAATGAACGATGAAATTGCTTTCAAAGTTATTTTTAGCACATACTATCCTAGGTTGTATTATTTCATTCTTGAGTTTGTCCCGTTAAAAGATCTTGCCGAAAATATTGTTCAGGATACTTTTTTTACGTTATGGAACAAACGCCATGAATTGACTGAAAACACCAATTTTGGGGCCTACCTTTTTACAGTAGCTAAGAATAATTGCATCTATCGGCTAAGAGATCAAAAGTACAAGAAGAAACTATTTATTGAACATTCGATTGATACTGTCGAGTTGGAAACAAATCTTGACGTATTGTCAACTATTGATTCGTCAACTTATACTTTTGAAGAGATCGAGCGCATAATTCAACAAACGTTGGATGAACTTCCGCCGCAATGTAAAAAAGTCTTTACGCTAAGTCGGTTTGAGGAAAAGAAAAACAAAGAAATCGCAGAAGAACTCAATATCTCGGTAAAAGTTGTTGAGAAACACATAACCAAAGGACTTAAAATATTTAAAGTTGCCCTGAAAGATTACCTGCCTTTAGTTTCATATCTATTTATACACTAGTACTTTAATCACAGTCCTACTTTTCTTCGCAATCTGCTGTCGAAAAAATTTGTCCACAACGGGGGGGGTAAACGCAGTTTGGTGCATTATTCTAACAATGAAACATATGAAAAATCTGGACGACATATTAAATCTGATCACGGGCAATATAGCTCCAGACCGGAAAAAAGAGGTTTTTTCGATTCTAAAAGAAGAATCTGAAAATAAAGAACTATACCGGAAGGCCAAAATAACCTGGGCCTTGATGTCTTCTACACAAAAGATGCCTGATTATGAGATTGAAAAATCCTATAAAAAACTGAACTCACGTATTTCTACAAAACATGGCTTTCACAGAATTGGCCCCACTTACCTGAGGTATGCTGCAGCTATTGTTTTGCTCGTTAGTCTTTCATCAATAATGTTCTATTTGGGTAGGCGAGATACCCAGAATTTAGTTTCGGAACTAAAATATACTTCTGTAGTTGCAGATAAAGGCCAAATATCAAAAGTGATACTACCCGACAGCTCAATTGTCTGGATTAATTCGGGAACCACCTTGACCTATGACAATAACTTCTCGCAAAACAATCGTAATCTATCTCTGAAAGGACAGGCATTTTTCCAGGTGAGGAAAAATAAACACTTGCCCTTGATTGTAACCAGTGGCGATTTGCAGGTAAAGGTTTTAGGAACCCAGTTCGATGTTAAAGCTTATCCTGAGGATGAGGAGATTAAAGTAACACTTGAATCAGGGGAAGTTGAATTACTTAATTCCAAGGACAAATCATTCGTTTATAAAATGACCCCTGGACAAATGGCTAGCTATGATAATCAGTCTAATAAAGTAGAGATAAAAACGGTTGTATCTCAGAACTATTCGAGTTGGAAAAATGGGGAATTGATATTTATTGATACTCCAATGGCTGAGGTAATAAAAAGTCTCCAAAGGAAATTTGATATTGAAATAGAGGTAGGCCATGCATCCGTGTACCGATCGGTATTCAACGCAAATTTTAAAAATGAAAGTATGAAAGAAATACTTGATTACATTCAATTCTCTTGTCATGTAAATTATACAATCAAGTCAGAGAAGAATGGCACAAAGATAAAACTGTACTAAGTCAAAGAAATAGTAAAGAAAGTTTGAACCAAAAAGCCAGCCTATGACAAAATAGTAAGACAAATAACAAAAAAGGAGATGCTCTAACATCCCCTTTTATGCGCATGTGCCGGCAATCCTTGAAAATAACAGGCACAATAAACTTGAACTTTAAAATCCAAATCATGACAAATTTATGAAAAATAACTATTGTCGATTAAACTCCATATCTAAATTAATATGGAAATCGAAATTATTTCGTGTTATGAAAGCAACAATCTTCATAATTGTAATGAGCATTGCTCAGGTATTTGCAGCAAATTCTTATTCTCAAACTGCCAAGTTAAGTTTGAATTTTAAAAATGTTTCTGCTAAAACAGTGTTACAACGGATTGAAGAACAATCCCAGTTTTATTTTATTTATGATGCGACGGTTGTTAACGTAGAAAAGAAAGTAAGTATAGAATCGGACAAAGAATCTATCTCCGAAATCCTGGATCAATTATTTGAAGGAACTAATGTCATCTACAAAATTAACAATCGGCAAATAGCATTAACCACAGAGCCTTCCTTATCAGTTGTCCAGCAACCTACAATAAAGGTGACAGGTAAAGTTACCGACTCTTCCGGTGCTTTTCTTCCCGGTGTTACTATAATAGTGAAAGGCTCCACACATGGAACCATTACTGATAGTGATAGTAAGTATAGTCTTTCCAACGTTCCTGGTGACGCTATTCTTCTGTTCTCTTTTGTAGGGATGAAAACCCGGGAGGTTGCAGTTGCCGGTAGAACAAACATCGATGTTACTTTGTCTGATGAAACTGTCAATATTGATGAAATAGTTGCAGTAGGCTATGGAACACAGAAAAAGAAATATGTGGTAGGTTCCGTTTCCCAAATCGGTTCAAAAGAACTGGTATCAGCTCCGATGCCCAATGTTTCGAATATGTTGACAGGAAAGTTACCTGGAGTAACGAGTATCCAACGGTCGGGTCTGCCCGGAAACGACCAGACCTCCATTAACATCAGGGGGATAAGCACTTTTACCAACTCCAGTCCATTAATATTGGTCGATGGTGTTGAGCGGATGCTTAACACGGTAAACCCTGCTGATATCGAGAATGTGTCAGTTTTGAAAGATGCTTCTACATCAGCTATTTATGGAGTAAAGGGTGGAAATGGCGTAATTCTTATTACTACAAAAAAAGGAGGCGAAGGCAAGGCTAAAATCTCGTACGATGCTTCAGGCACCGTTTCGTTAAATACAGCTTTCCCAAAGTTTCTTAATGGCCCTGATTATTTATATTGGTATAACAAAGCTTCTGAAATGGATGGTCTTGGATTAGCATTTGATGCTGATACCCAGACAAAAGTAATTAAAGGAGACCCTAACGGTATTTATGGTAATACCGATTGGACAGATTTACTCTTTAAAGATTATGGATTTACCCAGCAACATAACATTTCAGCTACCGGGGGAACTGACAAGACCAAGTATTATGTGAGCGCTGGCATCCTGGATCAAGATGGTATAATCAATAATGTGAATTATAAAAGATATAATATCCGCTCCAATATCGATGCTGCAATTGCCGACAATTTCAATCTATCGTTAAATCTTGGAGGATTTTACGAAAACAGAAATTGGCCTGGAATAAGTATGTCGCCGCAGGTATATATGAATCCGATCGAACAGGCAATTAACGCCATTCCTATTATTCAGCCCACCTATGAAGGAGGATATACCGGGTGGTCGGAAAATGGGGCAATTATACAAAGTCCTTTGGCCAGTGTAGAAAATGGAGGTTTTCAGAAAATGCAACGTTGGCAGTTCGAAGGAAGCGCTAAACTTGAATACGATTTTTCTCGCATTAGCTTTCTTAAAGGATTGAAAATGGGTGTATTTTGCAGTTATGACTATGCCAATACAGCAAACCGTAATTTTCTGAATTCCTATAAAGTGATGACGTATAATAAAGCAACAAAAGAAATGTCGATGGAACGCGCCTCTGGAACTACAGAAGGCGGAAGTTACGATAAGTCTATGTCGCTTGGTTATTCCTACACCCTGCGTCCAACAATAGAGTACAGTCGATTATTTGGAAAACACAACCTGAATACGATTTTGCTTTTAGAAGAGAATAAATCAGATGGTAGTACGATGACCGGACGCAGGTCTGGGTATATGTTCTCCGATCCGATAGATATTACATGGGGAACAACTTACCCATCAGGCACCGTGCCTGTTTCCGGATCTTTATCGCATAGTTCTTCACGCGGGTATGCCGGACGGGTAAGTTATGGGTTCGATAACAGGTACCTGGCTGAATTTACTTTCCGCTATGACGGAACCTATATTTTTGCGCCAGAGAATCGGTGGGGATTTTTCCCTTCTGTCGCCCTTGGTTGGGTTATTTCGGAAGAGAAATTTTTTAAAGAATTGAATACCGGAAATATAAACTATCTAAAAATCAAGGCATCATATGGTGAATCAGGAAGTAACGATATTGATCCCTATTTGTGGACATCTTCTTATGGATTAACTTCGTCACCTTCATACGTGTTTGGTGGGAATGCTACAACATCGGTTTATACACTCAACAGTATAATTTCAGATCTTACCTGGTCACGGGTTCAGAGCTATAATATTGGACTTGATCTGAACATGTGGAATGGGCTACTGGGAATGGAGTTCGATTATTTCTACAAAGTGACAAGCGATATCCTTGAGACTCAGGGCGGAGATATGCCTCTATCCTTAGGAGGAAATTATTCATCGGTTGCAAATTCAGGTAAGGTTGATAACCGTGGATTTGAACTGCTCCTTAAGCATAATAATAAAATAAATGGAGATTGGAACTATTCGTTAGTGGGTAGTCTGGCTTGGGCAAAAAATAAAGTATTATCGCGACAAATCAGTGAAGGAACCCCTTGGAACCGTAATGAGATAGGCCGTTCAATAGGCATTATTTACGGGTATGAGGCAATTGGCCTGTATCAAACTCAGGCACAATTAGACAATTCGCCTGCGGCTCCTTCAGGAACAAAAAATTTAGGGGATCTGATCTATAAGGATGTCAATGGCGATGGCCGGATTGATCAAAACGACTTTGTGAAGATTGGGCGTGGAACCATGCCACAACTTAATTTTTCCTTATCGATGAACACCTCATATAAAAACTTCTACCTAAATGCATTGTGGCAAGGTGTGGCATTGTGTGATTACCAGCTAAGTGCAGCATACAGTAGTGGTATTTATGATAACACAGCTTTTACCCGTCCATTCTATAATAATGGTAACGCCCCCTACTATCTTGTTGAAGATACATGGACCGCGGAGAATACAAATGCGAAATATCCGCGTTTGAGTACAATTGCTAATGGGAACAATGCCTGGCCGTCTTCCTGGTGGGTGGTTGATGGATCTTATCTGCGTTTGAAAAATCTTCAGTTAGGCTATTCGTTGCCCAGTTCGTTACTTAGTAGGTGGAATATTGGCCTTAGTCGATTGAATGTATATGTATCAGGAACCAATCTGTTAACTTTCAGCAACTTCAAGTATGTCGATCCGGAGATGCCAAGTGTGAATAACGGATATTATCCGCAACAGAAAACATACAGTATGGGCTTAAATGTAACTTTTTAACAGAACTTAGAAAATGAAAAATGTATATTTACTGATGGGTGTGATCGCGATGTCAATGATGGTGTCGTGTACCGATCTTGATCTTGATGCTACTGATCGTGTTTCGGGAGCTGCTGTATGGGAAAGCGAAGAAACTGTTGACGCCTATACCACCGGTTTATATGCCCACATGCGCGATGCTTCTGAATTGTATTCCAATAATCTAACCGATTGCTTTTCTGACATCTTAAAGTCGGCCTCATGGGATCAATATAACCATACGTATAATAAAGTTTTGCTACAAGTCGATTATTTTTCGTCGATAAATGCAGGCCCTTTAGATAAATGGGGCAATTACGATCGGATTAAGCGGCAAAATGAATTCCTTTTAGATGCACCAACGAAAGGGATTCATTTAGGCGATGACTTCATCAAAGTTAGGATTGCCGAAGCTCGCTTTATTCGGGCATTCGCTTACTTCGAGATGGCGAGAGTGTATGGTGGTGTTGTAATCCGGGATGAGACAGATGGCTTGGATGGCCGTAAAGAAAAAGATAAAGCAAGGGCAACCGAAGCTGAGACCTGGAATTTCATTATAAATGATTTGCAACTGGCCGCTCAGGACCTGCCAGTTAAGTGGACCAGCGAATGGACTGGCCGTGCAACCCAAGCCGCAGCTTATGGCTTATTAAGCCGCTGTGCGTTATATGCTAAAAATTGGGATTTGGCCGTTGAAGCTGCAAAAAACACAAAAACAGCAGGAGCTAAATTAATTACCAGCTCTTACGCAAATGTTTTTACAACTCCATTAGAGTCAAATAGTGAGGTGCTGTTTGCCGTTTCTTTTGCAGATCCTATTGTGCATGGTTTTGACCGTTATTATCGGCCTAGCGGAGATGAAGATGTTTATTCGGCTGCTTCACCAACGAGTGAATTGGTTGATAGCTATGAAATGGCTGACGGAACTCCGTTCAGTTGGTCAACACATGGAACAGATCCGTATTCTGGTCGGGAACCTCGTTTTTATGCATCAATCTTGTATAACGGTGCATCGTGGGAAGGCCGGACGATCGAATCGTATGCAGGAGGAGCTGACGGGCTCATCGAGTGGAAACCTGCAGGAGCTACAACAAGTACGGTTACAGGTTATTACATGCGCAAATATTTACAGGAAGGCAATGATTATTTGAAAAATCAAAGCACTCAGTTCGATGTAGTGATCCGTTATGCCGAAGTATTGTTAAATCTTGCCGAAGCTCTTGCTGAACAGAATTTTTCCTTGAACAAAACAACAGCCCTTGCCACTTTAAATGAGGTGCGTAATCGGGTTGGATTACCTGGAATAACCGAAGCTCAGGCTGGTGATAAAGACAGTTTCATGAGCTTTGTTCGTCACGAAAGAATGGTTGAGTTAGCTTTTGAAGGATTTCGCTACTGGGACTTACGCCGATGGAGATTGGCCGTGAGTGTGATTAATGGCAAAACTGCACATGGCGTGAAGATTACAAAAAACCCGGATCATACGTTCCGTTACGATAAAATTGACTGTGACGGAGGATTAACCCGATATTTTGATTCGAAATACTACCTCATGTCTATTCCGGAGAGCGAAAGACTAAATAATTCACTTATAGGCGATAATAATCCCGGATGGTAGCATCTTATTGATAAATCTTAAATAAAGAGAAAAATGAAAATATACAAACTCATGTTAGTTTCTTTTTTGGCAATAATGACTCTTGTTCCTTATTCCTGCCAGAAAGAAGATGAAAGGTATATCCATACAGATACAACCATCTCGTCCATATATGTTCGTAATGAGGTAGGTGGTGCTTATGTCGAAGGCAAGTTCCAGGGTAGTAATGAAATTATCTTTGAAATCCCGTTGGCAAAGAAAGAGGATCTGGATATTTCCAACATATTGATCTATGCTAATATTCCTGTATCAGCAAGTGTCTCTCCGGGTTTTGCAGGTCGCCACGACCTTTCTTCCCCGAAGGAATTTACGGTTACGAATGATAACAATGTCCCTCATACCTATACATTACGGGCAATATATTTAGATTATTAATCAACAATACATTTAACATTGAAAGAAATGAAATTATATCTAAAAATATTAGGCACTTTGTTCTTGGGCGGATTGTTGTTGTTTTCCAGTTCGTGTTCTCAAGAAGACCATTTTACAACTGAAAACGAGATCCTCTCATTTTCGGTAACTGTTAATGGAGAACAAAAATCGGGAGTGAAAACAGAATCAGGTGATACGATTAAGTTTAAAATGGCTCCTGGATTTAATGTGGAGTCATTGCAAAAGTTAACCCCATCGGTATATATCTCCGGATACTCAACTATTTCTCCGTTGCCTAGCGAACCTCAGGATTTCAACGAACCGGTGAAATATACGGTAACTGCCCAAGACGGTACCGTCCGTGAGTGGATCATTAAGTGGTCATATGGAAACCGGATTAAAGATGGCGAAGGTGGAGGTGCTACTATTCCGTTGTGGTACAAGTCGCCAGCAGCACTAGGGATTAATACCACCGGTCTGGAAAGTTCTATCGGAGTTTGCGGAGATTATCTTGTTTTTTCCCGCAGTAATAAAACAGTAAACAAAAGCACTGGTGAGCCAACTGATAAGAAACTAAATGTAACAGGGGTTCCGGGACAAATCTATTTCCTTGCCAACGATGACAAAGGTAATCTGGTCGGAAGTACACTTCCTGCCATTTCCAGTGGTAAATTCAATGTATATAAATGGACTTCTATTGACGAAGCTCCACAACTGATTTATACAGAAAATTATACTTCAGGAGCAATGCCTGGACGGAAGTTTGATGTCGTCGGCGATGTTAATGGTACGGCAATCTTCTCTACAAATATGTATGAGTCTGGAAAATCGACCGGGACCATTCGCCGGTGGAAAATAACAGGAGGTGGCGCTGCTTCTGAAATAAGTAGCGTTGTTGTTCCTATTGGTGAAGAATATCCGGCTACTGCAACAGCCATACAATGGCAATCTTTTGCAATGTCTGCACCTGAAGAGAATGCCCGCTTTTACACAACGGTTCCTGCCTTGCTATGGGGAACCGTTTATTCAGGAATTGTTGTAAAATATGGGACTCCTGAAAGTGTAAGTGTGTTAAGTAAATTCAGAGGAAGTTTTGTTCAGGACGACGGCTCTGCAGGAGGAGGTTACTGGGGAAATATTATTCACGGACATGTTTCGGCATTTGACTTCAATGGTAAGACCTATGTTGCAGCATGTGGTTTTTCATGGTCACGATATACCTACTGTGTTGCCGCTGATGACGATCTTTTTCCTGGTTGTATCGGGAAGAATATCGGCTACTGGTACGGAGAAATTCCATATACCGAGGGTATTGGTAATGGAACCGCATCGATAACCGTAAACAAAAAAACCAAAAAAAAACATCCTATTTTTTTTTTAT
>Ga0074195_1002769_pt1 | contig 18392 bp, 16 predicted proteins | sample EPASupsiteHSE623_FD_64525 | JGI IMG/M metagenome (GOLD analysis project Ga0074195, IMG submission 64525) | Bioremediated contaminated groundwater from EPA Superfund site, New Mexico - Sample HSE6-23 | ecosystem: Environmental > Aquatic > Deep subsurface > Groundwater > Contaminated ...
CTAGGTTATAAAAACCTATTAAAAAAAGTTTTCAATAATATGGTGACACATCAACTATGCTTGCTTCATCTAAATAAGCTCATAGTTAGTGATTTCTCTGTAAATGCTACCATTGCGGAAGAATTGATTAAATATAGATTATTAAATATTTTTTATAATCGCAGAATGGAAATCGAATTTCTTTCTTGCCTAATCGAAGAAGAGCAGGGGATGAAAATGAGAGGTGGCAAAGTATACGAGGAATGGCTGGATGAAGCAAGAACTTTATTTAAAAGATTTGTTCATAGCTTGGAGAAGGCACGAAGAAGAAGTATGAAAAATATGGAGATGAATTATTATTGGGAAGCAAATGATAATTTTAAAAATTTGATGAATGAAATCGACAACTTTAAAATTCCTGTGCAAAAGAGATTGAGGCAAATCAAAAAGGACTGGGCAAATCTCGTTGCCTTTTACTTTGTTGATGGTGCACCTGCCACAAACAATCCTTTAGAAAATTACTATTCAGCTAGCCTGAAAACGCATCGAAAGAACCAATTAGATATTATCGGAATTGAAGAGCAGATGAAGCTCTCCCGTCTAAAAAGATGGGGGATGTTTGGAAGGCCACAAAGGACTTTGCTTGAAGCCTTCTTTGTATTCATTCCTTTCATGGACTGGAAATAGGGGTTGACTATTTGTATTCTATTTTAAAATATATGTGGCGTAAGAGGATTCCTAAAAACCTCCTAAAAATCGCGGAACTTTAAATATGGTTTATAAAGGAATATTCAAAATAAGAGGTTAATAGGAATCCTCGTAAGCTTTCAACAAATATATAAAATTTTAAAATTATTTTTAAAAATTTCTCAATTTATTCACGAATTTTATGGACTATACGCATCAATTTTATGATGTGAGTGGTAATTGCTTCAAACATCACAGGTAACAGTCAAATGAGCATCATGATGGCCTTGGAAGAATCGAGAAATCACTCGATTTCTAGATTGTGCCGCCACGATGCAGGAGTTGGTTATCGGAAAAGACATTTCGTGGATGAAAATGCCGTCTGCTGTGCTTCGATCCCGGATGGAATGGATGGCTGGCGAGCCGTCGGGACAGGAACCATCGAAGCCGGAAGCAAGAGGATGAATAGGAATTAAGGGAATAGGAATTACCGCCATATGACTTATGGAATACACATTATTGGCCTACATAGGCTATAATAATATTACCTCGATAATAATTCATCGGATAATTTCTTTATCATTAATTCTATTTCATTTTTTGGTAAAAAATTCTTTCGAGTTCCATTAAGTGCCTCTTTCAAAGGTTCAATGCGTGTGGTAATGCAAACGTCTTGTGGAATATCAACGTTTCTTCCCATCAATTTATTAATTCCTATCATTACAAAAATGGCTTCTCCCTTAGCCTCTTCATCCCCAAATTCTATTACTTTTTCGAGCAAATTAGTCGTGGCTTGCAGGATATTTGCACCCATTTGAAACCAAATGAAATAATTAGCTGCTGCATACATGTAGTTTCTAGCTGCTTCTTTCGGGTTGTCCTCTTTTTCATTGGCAAGACCAATCGATTTATAACACATAGATATTAAATGATATGGTAAAATGTCTTTGTAATGATTTAATATAGATTTTAATTCGTATACTCCTTCTTCAATCATCCCCATTTTTATATAAAGGGTAAAAAGGCAGATTAATATATTTTGAGTATCAATTAAGACTCTAAGACTTTCTTTATTAAAATTCGAGATTATCTCCAAGGATTTCCTATATTCCTTTAGAGCATCTTCAAATCTATTCATGTTTGAATATAAGTTACCTTTATCTGCGTGAATTGCTGCAGTCGTGTAATGCGGTTTCCTTCCTTTTGTTGGAATCTTGGTGAGAATAGAAAGGCTCGTGTCGAATGCTTTTTCTGCCTCTGTATGCTTATTAATAGCAGAATAAGTGATTCCTAAATAGCACCAAATTAGAGACAATTCATTTTTATATGCATAATTATTTCTATCTCTCAATAAAAGTTTCGCATAAATAGCCTTCGCTTCTTCAGTATATTTGAAACAGTCTTCCATTATATTAAGACTTCCGCATAAATATCCAAGTTTCCTGAGAATTGTTGCTTTTTGTTTTGATGATGAAACTTTATCATTTAGAAGAATTCCTAAATCAACAAGCCTTGTGACTCCCTTATCTGTTCTCTTCATTTTTCCCACTAATTCTACAAAATTATCTATAATATCTTTGCCAGCTTTTACAAAAGATTGATGATACAGCATTTCAATCATATCTTCTCTACTAAATCCAACCTTATTTTTATAATATACTACCGCCCATTGATGCCGTTCTATCTCATTATCGGCAAGAACTTCTTCAATGTGACGATATGTAAATTGGTATGCGCTTTCCAAATTTTCTTTCTTTCTTAACATACCTGTGTCGCATAGCTCTGCCATAATTTGATTAAAACCATCTGGACTGGTTTTCTTTATAGCTTCAATATCCAAATTATTCTCTATATTTTTGTTTAGTATTGACAAGTTCTTAAGCAATTCATATGATTTGGTATTTAGCACATCTTCGATTAATCTTTTTAGAAATTCTTCTATATGATCTAACGTAGATAGATCTAATCCCTGTTTATATGTCTCCAGCTTATCAAAGTTTATCCGCTCTGAATTTCTGACCAATAATTCTGTCGAAACTGGATGGCCTTCAGCTATTGTTTTGATACGTTCTCTTGCACTTGAGCTTATCGTCTTATTAAGGCGCTTGCATATTGTATTTATCAGTTCATCCCTATCTCCCAGTGAAATACCCGGAATATATAATTCATTTCTCATTATTCCTACTTTCTTCTTTGAAGCTATTATAACATTTGATCCAATTGATTTCACAAAAGAGTGTACATCTCTATCTGCAATTTGAAAATCGTCAATAAATAGAATTGTATTGTCATTAATTATTAGAGATGCCATACTTTTTATTTTTTCTTCTTGATTCTTCGTTTTTATATTCTCTGGCAATGATAAGGCATCTATAATACTATTCAAAGTAATTATATTTCCATCAAGCTCATATTGGTTTTTTTTGCACTTATCAATAAAATACTTATATCCGGAACCCATTGAATAGGATTGCTTTCTCCCAATTGCAATTATGCTCTTGCCTTTCAATTTTTGTACTAATAATGCTAGCTGAACGAGTGTCGTCTTTCCAATGCCTCCCGCACCATAAACTTCAACACCTCCCGCGATCTTATCAATTAAATCCTTAAATTGCTCTTTTCGCCCGCAGATCTCTCTGAATGAAATTCTTCCTTCAGAGTGCCACTCAATTATTTTGTATGCCAAATTTGCCGTAATATCCCTTACATCAAAATCTTCTTTTATAATGGGTGAAAATTCTTCTTCAACTTCAGACCTAAATTCAACAACCCTTTTACTTATTTCTAGATAATGACGGATTTCCTCATGAGACATACCCTTAAATATGGGATCATCCCAAGCATTTTCCCAATCAAATTTTTCGATCTTCTTTAATTTGTTTACTAGCTCCCATCTCTTATCTATTATATAAGACTGATGAGGTTTCTTTTCATTTTTTGCTACTTTGAATTCGCAATGAGTATATGATAATTTCTCTCTATTATCTATCATACATTTTTCATCGCAATCTGTTATATCACATTTTTCAAGAATAGATCCATACCAGGAAGAAACAAGGAAAATGATGATATCGCAGCCCTTCAATTTGCTAATAGCTGCCTCTTGGGAGTTTTTTCCGTCTGGAATCAGATTCTCCATACCTACGTCTTCTAAGGCTTTATCCAATTCCACCAATATTTTCGCCCGTTCGGCCCCTAAATCCCTAAAGGTGGAACTTAAGAATACTTTAAGCATTTATTGGCACCCGTAATCGTAGTGGAAACAAAAGGTATTTCATCCTATTCAAAGCTTACTCATTACTCAATATAACCATAAAAATGCATCTTTGAGACTAACTGACCTGAGTCTCATTATTATAGTCAAGGGTCCAGGAATTGACACTTAATTATAACATTTGCGAACTCATTTGCAAATGATAAGAGTGTCAATCTTTCGCTGCTAAATTATGAATCGGCAAAAGACTAAAATTTTAGAATCAATCATTGGTCGCAAAAATTGATTTATAAGGATTTGTTTATTTAGTTAATTTATCGCATGGTCTTAGAAATACTATTCTTATCTTTACCCATTTATTGTTAAATCTAGGTCCTGTTTCTAAATAAAATCAATGTGCGCAATATCGATAGCAATTAACTGCGAGAATCTTTTGAAAAGCTTTCGGAGTAATAAGGATTGGTATGGGCGATAGAACTCAAATATTGCATAGACTATCGGAATAAACTTATTATAAGAAAATTAATGCACATTGATTTATAGATATATACTAACTTAAAATGATTTTCTTGTGAATTTTTAAAGAAGTATTTACTAGCGATGGCCAAAGGATGCTATTCTATACCATGAATGAAGGTACTGACATTAATGGTAAGCCAACATATGACTTTGCCGGATTCATTGATTATGTCAAGGATAAGGGCGTAATTGTGGAGGTACATCTAAAGCGGTTGCCTATGGACAGATAATAGCAACCTTCGATAAGGATGCTTTCTTGAGCATCAGTAAGTCATTTACTTTCATTAAGTGATCTTAGGATGACCTCTATATTAATTTTTATATATGTGTCTAAATTAGCTATTCTGCCTGACGAAATTAATTACTAAACCCTTTTTCAGTCGATTATTAGCTCTTTTCAGCACTTCATATACAACGTCAAAAGGAGAAAGTGGTTGCTTGAACCTAAATTGGAAAATTTAATGACGCAAATTTCCCATGATATTTTTTTGCGGCATTATCATATGCTATTGCGGCATCTTTTTCAGTGTCATAGTATCCATGCTTTCCCTCTATACCCTCATGCTTCAATCTGAATCTCCATTTTCCAGCTTTCTTATCATATGTAGCACCTATATAATTTAAAGATGTTTTCTTTCCGTTCATCATTTTAATTTTGGTCGCGTACGTGAGCTACAGAAAATCATTAACAAGGGAGGTAATTGATGCTTGGCTCCAAAATCGATCCTATGCGATCGATTTTAGCAAGAATTTTCAGTAGCACTCACCCATGACCGAGAATTAAAACATCCATCATTCCCGATGGTCTAGAAGATATTAATGTGCCAATAGCAGAGCATGAAACAATCCATGAAGAATGATCCATTGCCAAAGAGATCCATGTCAGATTGAAGATTTGGCATTGCCGCACGTCGAATTCTCAGGCTCAAAGGGTAACAGGACAGGTGTCCGATACCCAAAAAAGTATATATCTTAGATACCCTACCGCGAACATAAAATGGAGAAAGCGAATTATATCCAAAATCTACATCCAAAAATGAATTTCATGGGGCCACGGCGATTTGAACGCCGGTCACAGGACCCCCAGTCCTGTAGGATACCAGGCTACCCTATGGCCCCGCACGGCGAATGGTAGGATGCAGAAGTGGCATATAAGGATTTCCCATCGCCCGTGCAGAAGCCTTTGCCCCTGCCTTCGCTGAGAGGGTATCGGACTGTGATATGCTTCGGCTGTCCGGGTGAAGGAAATTCGGCGTGTCAGAGATACGGATTGAAGCATAAAAGGATTCACTGATTTCGAACCACTCTTAACAGGTTTCGCCGCTACCTTGAGGACTTGGGCGGAAGAGTGGCCAAGATTGAAGGTTACTTGGGAAATGTTGATCGCAGTCTTAAGTTTGCCAAAACCGACCGACCATTGGATCGGGATTGAGAACGCTTCAGGAATCACCTGGCTAAGAGGATAAATTATTTACGGTAATAGTGTTTAATAGAGATTATGCCGCCCAGAGATTTTGGCGAAAGGTGCCATACAATCTATTTTCCCAATAAAGAGAAGCTCGACTCATGGAAGGCAAAAGCTCATGAGACGAACCTCCCGCTATCCAAATGGATCATAGCAATTGTCGATAGATTTCTTGACGAGCCGGAAGAAGAGAATCTCGCCGTCACCCAGGATGTGCGGTCGCTGAGGCAAGAGAATATAAAGCTGCGAAAAGAAAATGACCTTCTGCAGAAATCCCTCTCGGAACGCGAAACGGAACTTTTCAAACTTCGCTACGCACCTGCTATGAACAGCACGGCGGGAAGGTTGGAGCTGGATAGCCGCCTCATAACCCTCCTGCAAGACGGGTGTGTCTGGAATCAGCGGGATATCCTTGAAGCCCTGGAGGTAGATTCGCGAGATGTTGATGCTCTCCAGACAATCACGGCCCTTCTGGAGAAGCTCCAGGAGGCCGGTGTCTTGACCGAGGAGAGGAGGGGCTGGCGTTGGAAGAAATAGAAGCCTTCCGGCAGTATCTGGAGCTCCGCAATTTCTCCAAATACACCATAACGAGGCATTACTACAATGTCCGCAGTTACATGGCTTTCTGCGCTTCAAAGGGCTGCGACCCGGCCCAGGGGCGCGAAGAGGACCTCCTGGCCTATCTGGTGGAATTGAGGGCGCGAGGCTTGCGACATGCCAGTACAAGCCTTATCTTTACCAGCCTCCATACCTATTACAGGTGGCTGATGAAACAAAAGCGCCTGCCATCCAATCCAATTCCGGATATAGTGGAAGAATACCTGCAGGAATACAAATATTCACCACAACAGCGCCAAATTATCAGTATAGAGGATGCGCAAAAAATAATCACGGCTACCATGATGGCCAGAGACCGCGCGATTCTCTATCTTCTTTTCACTACCGGTATCAGGCGAAATGAGCTTATGTCATTGGATGTGGAGGATATGGATCTCGAAAAAATGGAGGTCCATCTGAAGCCTACTGCAAAAAGGAACAACAAAACGGTTTTTCTAACCCCCGAATGCGCCCGTGCCCTGAAAAGGTGGCTAAAGATAAGGGAGCAATTCAAGCCCGAATCGCCTGCTCTTTTCATTGGATCGAAAAATGCGAGGTTCGGTTCCATTGGGATAGATAGAATGGTATCTAAGGCTGGAGAGCGCGTGGGGCTGCACGACCCCAAGAGCCCCCGCCTGGAGGATAAGTTCACCCCTCACTGCTGCCGCCACTGGCTAGTGACCCATCTCCTCCGCGCCGGCATGAAGCGTGAATATGTGAAATGGCTGCGGGGAGATGTGATGAAAGAGGCTGTTGATATCTATTTTCACATAGACCCGGAGGATGTCAGGAAGGAGTTCCTGGCATATGTGCCGCAGCTGGGAGTGTAGGGACGATTTAATTTTTCTTTTTGTGTTTTATCCTATTATCCTCAATTCTCGGCGTGCCTTTCAAAGAAATACAAGAAAAAATCAATATCATTCGACTTAGAAAAATAGGAGAATGATATTTATGCAGATGATGATATCCTTGCTGTCTACTATATCTGCATATGTTTTATAAGATCATTGCGGCTTTTTTGAAAAGCAAAAAACCACAAACTGGAAAAGTAGAGAAGGGTACTAGAGGGAAAATATCTCACTAATATATTGGTGGATTGGGCATTCTGCAAATATATTATAAAAACGAGCTTTTCACTGATAGAAAATTACTTCCGCATCACCTTATTCACATGCTTCCTCCATTCCTCGACGCTCAACTCCAGACATACCTCGCATCCTGCATTTTTCGCCCGGCATACTTCATAGGCCGGGCACTCCGGAATAGTCGGCTCTGGCATATTAGCCCTCCAGCACCGTGATATTCATTGTGCCAGCCTCTATCCGCCAATCTTCCTCCACAGTGATTCGATCCCCGATCCTGTAGGCAGACTGCCCTCCACCGAGTGCAGTGAGCTGCACAATCTCGTCTATCCCCACCAGAGTTCTCCCCACGTTCTCGTCTGCTGTTGCATCATAGTAGTTCTGGAAGAAGCGCAGAACATCGGAGTACTGAAGGCTCTCACCGATCCTGAATGCTCCCAGGAAGGCAGTCAGCGAGGCTTTGATGTTCTCGACCAGGTCCGCCTCCGGTGTCTCGGTCAAATAGATCTGAGCATTAATATTAACCGTGATGAGTTCGGGCAAGTTGTAGAGATACTGGGGCTCACCCATGCCGAGAAGGATGTCATAGCCATTGCCTCCCGATGATGGAGTAACCTGCAGAATTTTCTTGGCCCTATCCGAGGGGCTCTGCAACGTGGCCTGGATCATGGCCCCCCTATGCGTTGCGGGCGGAATGGTCGCAGACCCTGTCAGCACCTGGTTGGCCATATCCCGGTAAGTGAAGGTGAAAAAGTCTCCGAGCTTCACGAAGTTGCGCGGCCTCACCCAAACCATGCCGCCATAGACATCATCCTCCAGGATCGTCACTTCCCCGGCTTCTACTGTCGCTCCTATTTCGCCCCTCGCAACAGCGCCGGCTGCTATGTTGGTTTGGAGGCTGCTTACTATATCTGCAGATACCGCCGCAACCCCTTCCGAGTGGTCGACCAGGACGCCCATATCACCGGAACCGTAGTTCCAGACCTTGACCTCCGCCACGGTTGAGATGTCATTCAGGGCGCGCTCGAGCATCGTGATAGTTGCTTTCCCCGGGGCCTGCACAGCATCAAAATACCTCTCCCGCAGCTCATCATCCGTCTCGTCCCCCGTCCCGCCCGAGAACGCCAGCGGATTCTCCACCGATACGATGCCCGTGATCCTGCTCACAGTATTCAGCAGCGTATAGGGCCCGATGTTGCCCGAGATGCCGCGCACCAGAGCCCTTGATGCTATGGCCACCTGGCTATTTCCTGTCAGCACTTTTCCCGCCTCGGTGGTCTGGAAGTAGAGCTTGGTGCCATCCTCGAGGATACAATAGGTCTTCGTGCCGGCTGGGATCAGGATCTCGCTCGTGGCTGGATAGGCAGTCTTGAAGACCGCCGTCCCGGCGGCATAGTCGCCCAGGATGCGGCCTTCTATCAGCACGTGGGAAACGATGGCATCCAGCTTGCTGCCGGCTGCCTTCAGGACATCGATATCCGCGATCCCGTCTTCGAGCTGCTGGTAGCAGTCCTTGAGCTCCGCAGCAACCGTGAGGTTCGCCAGGTAATGCAGGGTCAGCTTATCCATGCTCTTCTGGCCGGGCAGCATGGCTGCCTGGGCGTCTTCGAGACGCTTCACTAGAGCGGCAACAGTAGGAACGGTCAAAGAAATCACCTATCAACTATGTGAAAAATGAATCCACGAGGTTGATGTTCAAGAGATCCTCGCGGCTGGCCTGCAGCAGGAACTTGCCGAGCTCCGAGGAAAGGATCGTGATATTCACGGCATCCGTGCCGCTCTGTGCAACCGAGACACTCTGCACGCCCAGCTCCGGGAGCTGATTCTTCAGGTCATACTCGAGCTCCATCTGCAGCTCCAGCATGGATGATTCGGTCAGCTTTGCGAAGAGGTAGTTATGCAGGCAGCACCCGAGTTCGGGCTCGTTTATGATTTCGCCCTTCGTGATTGCTGCCCAGATGATGAGCTTCTGGATAAGCTGCAGCTTTCCCGAGACGCGCGCCCAATCCCTCCCCGGCCCCCAGACGAGGTCTGCGGCTCCGTGGCAGCGCACTCGACCGGAGTTCAAAGCCTGCTCGGCGTTCAGTCTCCAGTCTGTAGCGATGTGATCCTCTCCTGCAACCGGATCTCCTGGTCGACCAGGCACAGCTCCTGGCGGCGAAGATTCCGCAGATTTTTCTGATCAGCTCCTGTATCAAAGCCGAGGGCGGATTTCTGCTTGAGCTGCTGCAGCATTGCAGCCTGATCCCTGGTGATATTCCGGCGAGCGGCCCGGACGTGCTGCAGCATGGCGCTATGCATAAGTATTCGTTCTTCTGTGGATTGGGGGATTTCGAACTTCATGCATTCACCTTCATTTCACGCGATGGATTTGCATAACCATGAAATACGCCTCAGTATTTCGCGTTGCGCCGTTATTATGGGCTACCGCCCCACCCAGAACGTCTCCCACTGCACAACTAAAAATAAATTTTCCATTGATGCCTTGATATACTGAGTAAACGGCATCACGCGCAATTCTCTGCGCAGCACTATTTTTTACAGCGAATAATAGAAGTTCTCCGGTGGATACAGATAGGTCCGAGAAGTTAACGAAGATGGAGACTTCATAGTAACCTGCGACAGGAACTGTATAACCGCCCGTCGATGTACTGTACGCGCTGTGGGTATCGTACGAAATAGTGTTACAGATAAGGGTTACATTGATATAGCCGGTTACTACCGACTGTGATGTGGATCTTGAAACAGACGCTCCAATGAACGTTGCAGAGGCGTAGTCAGTTGAAGCTGTGTAAGCCGCACTTCCGAGACCCAGAATAGTCTTGACTTCTGCCAAAGTTTTCTTTACGAATACTCCCGATCCAGAGGCCACCAGGAAGTCATTTGCTGCTGTCGCCAGAGAATGGGCGACGTATGCGCTGGATGCCGTATATGCAGCCGAGCCAAGGCCAAGTATCGTCTTGACTTCTGCCAACGTTTTCTTTACGAATACTCCCGATTCAGAGGCCACCAGAAAGTCATTGGCGGCAGTGGCCAAAGCATGAGTGACGTAAGCTGTTGCGGGCGTGTATGCGGCTGAACCCAAGCCGAGGATAGTCTTGACTTCGGCGAGCGTCTTCTTGACGAAAGCACCCGCACCAGAACCTACCAAGAAGTCGTTTTGCGCTGTTGCCAATGACTGTAGACTAACTAATTTCCAAGAACCCCAAGTATCATCGGCGTTCGCGTATCGAATCCATAGGTTACCATTATCCGTGAACGCTAACTGAGAAACGCCACCACCTGACCAGTCGCCCCACCTTCTATACGTCATTACTCCGTGATAAGTGCCTCCATCAGCAAGACCATCGGCAGTATTGTATTTGAAGTCGAACCTCTCGCCTTTGGAGTAACTTTGTGGGGTCGGATTAGTGGATCGCGTATCTATTTCGCTTAATGATGTGTGGCCATGTCCCGTCAGAGAGTAGATCGTGTCGAAATAAGTCTTCAGCGTCGCCTTCAGGTTTGCCCATGTCAGCCCCTTCTGTACGAAGTTGGCCGCGCTATCCCACAGAGATATTCTGTCAGCGTCGTCAGGCGTGCTTTTTGTAGCTGCGCCGTAGGCCAGTCCCTGCTCAAGAAAACCGCTTGGTATTCCCTGTTCTCCGGCGTTCTTTGTTGCGGCATGTACGGTAATTGCTGCATTCGTGAGCGTGTAAACTCCGCCGCCAGAGATAGTAAGACGAGTGTTGCCACCTACAACGGCAACAGCGAGGACCACGAAGAACTTTTCTGTGCTCTGTGTAATCTTCAAAAGCATATTTGGCCAGTAGTAGGCCGACGAGTCACCTGCGATCTGGATGGTGTTTGCATCGAAGTAAGTCCAAGTCTCGCTCATCTTGAAACCCACCCTTCTGAAGAGTCGCTCGGGTGTATCTGCGTGCCGTTTTGCTTGATCACGGGCGCATTCAGGTTGATCTCCCTGGGTGAGGTCACTGTGGCCACCCCGCCTGAAAAGAACTCTATGCTGGCGTTATCCACGCCATTCCAAAGATAGCAATGGCCGTCTGCGCCCAGGAATACCTCGGCCCGCCCCACTAGGCCAGTTGGATCTAGAGAGGACCTTAGGCGCACCGCACCGTCCTTGTAGCCTCTGACCAGGCACATCTTTTCCAGGTTCAGAACCTCCCAGGCGATGGGGCCATACTGGTCGGTCACGGTGGAATCCGGGGCGTAGACCTTGTACTTGGAGCCGGTATCGTCATTCGTAGACGTGGCGCTGTGCCCTTCCAGGCTACCGTCCGGGCTGTGGCGGATGTGGCCCAACAGGGTCTCAATGCCGTTCTCGATCTTTGCGCCCTGCAGCGTCCAGTAGCCTTCACCCTCTGTATGGACTTCTGAGATGTATTCCGAAGACGGGCGGTCCTTGGACTCGAACATCCAGAAGGATCCGCAATAAGCCTTAAATTCAGCTCTCCAGGGATATGCTCTGCGGCTCTCAGTGTCCTCTGAATAGAACTTAAGGTACTGGTTCTTCAGGCGCTGAATGCTATCGATCGTCTTGCATAGATTGCAATCCGGGCAGTACTCACCCAACTGGCAATAATCAAACAGCAGACACCAATCGCGCCCCGGGCCTATGTCGCCTGCCTTGTAGGCGTCCTCGCCATGAAACCATCGAAAGCAATAGGGCTTCTTAGGCTCCGGGTAAGGGTAATAGAGAAAATCGCCGGTTGGCTGGTGCCTCTTCATCCGCCTGAACTGCCCACCTTTCAGAGCGATATCATAGGGAGTGGGGCGGCATATGGGGAACTGTGCCCAGTTGGGAATTGTGAAGAGCACGATTCCTTTGCGCTCCTGGTAGAAGTAGACCATCACCATGTCGCCCTCGTGCGGAGAGAAAAGCCATCCGAGGTGCTGGCCAATGCCTGCCAATGGCACTATGCATTTGGGGCGATAATAGTGCTTGCCGTCATCCGAGAAGGCCCTGCGATCTCTCTTTAGAACGTCCACAGTGTTGAACTTCTTATCATCCGGTTCCTTGTGCCAGTTGACCTGGTCCACCAGGCACATTTCAAACTTGAGATGTCTTCTTATGAGCCTCTTGGTTGAAGCCGTTAGCCTATTTTTTAGTCCAACCAAGAGTCACTCCTCCTCATCTGCATTCCATATGCTTCCTGATATGGATTCGTCTGTGATGGGGTCGTCCACCGTTAGCAATCCGGGCGAGACCGTAAGTTTGCATTCCAGACCGTCTATGCTGTAGCTCACATCTTTGCCAACGACAACACCGCGCACCTTGTTCGAGATTTGGATCTTATTTGCTGCGCGGTTGTTATCTTTTGCGAGTTCATCTTCGAAAGCCTGAAGCTCAGCCAGGCGGTCCGCTAGTGCAGCATTCATCTTGGAGATTTCGTCTTTCGAAATCGGTATGAAGGGTGTATAGGATACTATTGACATTAGAGGCGGCACAATGCCTTCGACAACTGGCGTCGTCTCGGCGTTTTTATGCATCCTATAAAGACGGAGCTTTTGATCCGCTCTTGCATTCACATCGTCCTGGGTTTTTATGTTGTATGCATACTCTGCCGGGGCCATGAGAACGCCAACCTCCTGGACCGATGCCTCATCAACTGCAATCGCAATGATCGGTGCAGGAGAGGGCATGACAATGCCTTCCGGATCATCCGGTTCATCACTCATGTTGCCAATGATCGGCACCACGTTGCAAAAACCTGTAATACTGGCCGTCTGGTCAGGATTTGTGATGTGCCCATCCAGATCGCATTCGCCTTCAGTCGAGGCCGGGCTCTTGAACTTCAAGATATTGGCCTCGGAGAAATAGTAGATCGCGCCCACGATCTGCGCAATATCATCTACGACACCTTGATAGGTCCAATCGGCGTCGTATGTTATTCTCTCGAGGGTCTTGTCCTCTAAAGATGGATCCCAATCGAGTTTTATGGGTTCATCTTCATGCCAAGAGAGAATCGTCTCAAGAACTTCCCTGGCTTTGATCGGCATGATGTTGTAGTCATGATCTTTCGGCAGGGCATCCGCCAGGTGGCCGAGATCGCACTCACCAGTAATTGTGACCTCTTCATGGTTCGCTGAAAGATTTATCATATGCCCGGTGGCCACCAGATACTCCGCCTGCTCATGTCCCCCTGCAAGCCTTCGCTCCTCTTCTGAGTTATAAACAAAATTGTATAGTATTATCTCGATGGGCGTGACTTGGGGAGAAAATCGATTGGTATATTTCTGGTGGGGGTTGGCAAGTACTATCGTGATTTTACCGGGATCTGAATCGGCATCTGCCACTTGCTGTTGCACCTGGATGCTTATGAGATCGTTAGAGACATCAATGCCGCCTACAGTGACTTTGTGGTCGATCATAGATTACGTCTCCGCTATCTGCACCAGTTCGGGGATGTTCCCGAGATTTCCCGTGATCTCGTCTCCGTCATTGGATTTCCCGTCATAGGCTTCTTGGAGCTTGATCGTCCAGGTGGCAACATTCAGGAGGTCTGAATCATCATCTGTCTTCTGGGGCGGCTCTTTGTCATTTTCCGAATGATTTATGGATCGGTCGACGATGTACATATTCAGAACGCCGTGGTTGCACATCACTCTATACGGACCGCCCATATCGCAAAGGAGCTTGAGCTGTGAGTAGCGAGTGGCTGTGATGCTGCGCACCACCAGGTCGCATTCATCGAGCGTTATGTCGGAGGTCCTTTCGGTGATGAATTTCTTGCCTTTGCCAGGGATCTGCTTAACGACAACCACATTGGCCTTATGCCATGTAGCATCTCTCGGGCCTGGGTCCGGACCTTCGGCATTCTCGCCAAGTGTGAGCCAGCCTATCTGAAACTTCATTCTATGCCCACCCCCACGCCGTAGCTCGTGGACTTCGTCTCGGCTATGACGTAGCCGAATCTTTCGCTATGCACGAGTGTGAAGGTTCTATCACCCTCCCGAGCGGTCCAAGCACCGCCAACCTCGGTCCAGTCCAGGGCCTCAGGGTGCTTATGGCGGCTGACAGAAAGGTTGAGATTATCCAGGATATCGGAAGGTAATTGCATAAATTATCTCCAATTGAAATACATAAATATAAATATCAGTGACTATCAAGACATTATTATATGATGTGCGCAAAGGAACAGAAGAAAGACGAGAACCAGGAGCCGTTCAGGTTCCGCTCCTGGCGGCCTCATCGGGAAGGCGAGCAGGCCACGCTCGAACGATTTGCGGCCAAGTTGTAGGTTTATGCCCGCATGAATTAGGTACGGCCCGGCCCGACTATCTTCTTGACTTCTTTCATCACATCATCAAATGTTTTTTTGTTAGCATCTATCACCAGGCGTTTGAAATCCACGTCACTCGAAATTTTCATGCCGGAAAAATCCTGCGTGGGCATATGAATGTGGATCGCCCCAGCTCCTGCTCCCATGGATGACGGCTGGCCGCTCATTACGGAATCCAGCAAACCAAGGGCACGAGAGATGGGGCCTGCGCCTCTTTGCGTGACTGCTTGAGGTATTATCTCTTCTGTAGTGTCCACAATACCTGCAAACAATCCTCCCCGGCTAAATCTGGCACCTGTGGCATACTTGGCCTTCCATCCAGCCTGCTGATCGGGATCCAGGTCGTCATACTGCTTCTTGGTTAAGGTTTGGGCGGGGTCCTGAATATTGACATAAGTTGCAGCGACTTGGTCGACGGTTGGCTGGGACTCACCCTCAGAGTTGCGGTTTGCGATTATGGAGATGGATTCAATGGGCCCGCTCAATGGGCCCGCTGCCAATGTCTTTACTGAGGTCGACAGCACAGCATCTATGATTGGTAATTGATTGGATGCAGCATCATAGGAGCTTGTCATGAGTGGATACCCCGCACCAAAAGCTACCGTGCCCGTACCCGTTGTGACTGCCGATTTTACACCCTCGACAGCGCCACCCAAATTATGATCATCAAGCCATGTTTGAAGATCGGTTATCGCTTTTGCAAGCTCCGGCATTCCTGGAATTTCCATCACAAGGCCCTTGATGGCATTTGCGATTTCCGTGCCTATGCCGCTGATGCCCTTCTTCACAGCCTCTGCTATCCCCTCAGCGAATCCCGGCTTGCTCTCGTAGGTTTCGGCTTTCTCTACGAACTTCTTTGCACGCCCTTCTCCGTAGAGATCAGCGAGCTCGCCTTGGGATAACTTCTGCGTTGGTCCATTGGGGATGTCAGTTCGCTTTGTCCAGAAGCTTTTGTCGTTGTAATCGTACCATAAAGTTCGTTCGCCTTTGGTTGCATTGTTGGCTCCGGAAATATCCTTCTCCAGCTTTTGCCGTGCCGTTTCTTTCTCGGCCCCGGGCATAGCCCTCTGGATCCAGCTCCAGAAGCTCTGGAAAAGGCTGTAAAGCCACTCAAAGACACCAAGCACCTTCTTCAGGATCTCATGAATGCGGGCAAAGAAGGGAAATGTTGTGACGATCCAGCGTATAATATTTTTGTCTTGATCAATTATCCAGCCCAAAAGCTCGCCCGGATCCTTGCCAGAGAGCATGCTGGCTGCACCGAGTCCTAAACCAATGGGGCCGAAGGCGGCTCCCAGTACGACCTTCGACAATCCTGTGGTCTTGAGCATCTTATACAGCGTGTCTACCCACTTGATACCTTCACGAATCCAATAGCCCATGTCCTTGAAAAAGCCGAGCAGGTCGTGGGCCATCTCAGTTTTTCCGAGCTGCTTGAAGGCCTTGCTGAAAATGTGCGTCTTCTGCTCAACCAGGTAAAGGGCTGCACCAAGAGCGATAAGGGGCACGGCAATTACAAGAAGTGGCGCGACAGCCGCCCATATTCCGGCGGCCATCGCCCAGAAACCACCGGATGCAGCAGTTGAAGATGCAGCGAGAGCTGTATTTGCAGCAGTTCCTCCGAAACCCGCCACAACCATAACGCTTGTAGATGTGGATGCTGCCGCAGTAGCTACTGCTTGACCAAACATAGCGACCTTGAGGGCCGTCATGAGTGGTATCAGGGGTCCGAGCACCGTCAGAAGCAGGCTGGCTCCCCCAGCTGCTGCAGTCATCGCCACTATTATGGCAATCAGCCCCGGAGCTCCGGGGATGTTGTTGATGAGATCGAGCAGGTCATTGACTTTTCCAAGGACCATATTCATGGGCTCGATCATGGTTTTTCCGACATTCTTCGAGGTATCGGATAATTTATTGAGGAACGCCTGATAAGGATCTTCTGCCACAAGCTTCTCTACGTCGTATTCCGGTCCTGCTGCCAATTTTTGAGCAGAGCGAACGCGACTCGTGGCACCGGTGCCCCGGATGTTCAGATCATCGAGCATCTGCTTATCTCCTGGGCCCAGTCGCTTCTTGGTCAGGATATCCGACAGATCGTCTACGCTCCGGACACCATAGTTCTCCTGCAGGTACGTTCCCTTTTTATACCAAATCTTCTCCAGTGCAGTCGTCGCGTCCTCCATCCGACCACCACGCAAGGAGGTTCTGGTCAGGATATCATCTGCTATTCTAAGCCGATTGCCTGATGTGGTGAGGCCGCCTGTCTCATTGGCCTTATTTACGAACGCCTCCAGCGACTTCGTATCTACCTTCTTTCTGGACAGCTTTTCGTAGACTGCGTCCGAAAAGGATTTGCTGTCCATTGCTTTTAGCCAGGACATTCCGCCGATCGATCCACCCGCCAGCAGACCCGTGATGGCCCCGAACTTGTCCCGGAGCTTGTCGGCCACGCCGCCCACATTCTCGAGCTTGCTTTGCATCGATCCGAGAAAGCCGGTGGTTTTCTGGGCCTCGTTGCCTATCTTCTGGGTTGAACTGGCCGTCTTGTCGGCCACTCCCGCCGCCCTGCCGAGCGCATTATTCCAGCTGTTTGTTGTGCTTGTGGTGTCATTAACCTTCTTCTGGATATTGTCGAGCGCCTGGCCAGCCTTGGACTGGTTAAAATCGAATCCGACATTGAAAGTCCTTTCCGATATGGAATTGGCCCTCTTCTGGATAGCATCGAATTTGCTCGTGAAATTATCCACAAGATCGAAGATGCTTGTGAAGGTCCGGGAATTTTCAGCCAAAAAGATCGCCTACAGAGGTTTGCCGCACTTGTCGATATGCTCTTCTTCGTTCTTGCCCTGCTTCAGCATGCGTTTCTGCTGCTCCAGGAGCTCGCCATAGTGATCCTGTTTGCTCGTCGAGCTGTTATGCCGTCTTGCCGGCGGGACTTTTGCCCCGGCCAGCCTGGCCTTCAGGCGCAGCTCTTCTTCAGCCACAAGGGCGACGAACAGCTCTTGATTGCATGTCAGGTCGTCGATGCAGCCTCCCGCCAGCTTGTAGCCGGCCAGGTGCTGCATCAGGATTAACTGCCCCTCGGGGCCCCAGTAAAATCCTCGACGGCCTCGTCCTTGGCTTCGGAGGATGCGAGAATGTCCTGGCCCACCTGCAGAATAACGTCCGGATCCAGGTCATCCAGCTTCTCGGCAATGCCGGGAGTGATTATGCCGATCCTGCAGGCCTCGAAGGCAAGCTCGAAGTTGCCGTGCAGATCCTCCTTTCCGACATGCACCTTGGAGGTGATCTTGCGAAACTCCCGGGCCCGCAGAGGTCTGACTCGAATGGACTTCCCATTGTAGGATGGGTTCCCTGACTCGATAATCACGAGCCTTTCCTCTTTTATGCCGGCCAGGATGTCCTCAACAGTGATCTCCACAGGTGTAGAATTGTTATCAGTAACCATAATTTAATCACCAAAATAGAATTCTGGTGCAGGCTCACCATGCCTGCCGGTGCTCATACTTCGGCGATGCTGCCCCATTTGATTCTTTTGGCCATCCACTCATAGGATCTCTTGG